>Ga0136643_10001702_pt1 | contig 27451 bp, 13 predicted proteins | sample TergutLab28metaG_FD_96883 | JGI IMG/M metagenome (GOLD analysis project Ga0136643, IMG submission 96883) | Labiotermes labralis P1 segment gut microbial communities from Petit-Saut dam, French Guiana - Lab288 P1 (version 3) (version 3) | ecosystem: Host-associated > Arthropoda: Insects >... | reverse complement strand
GATGACTCAGTAAGAGTCGAAACATGTAGGAGATTAAGATAATAACAATTTTAATGTTTTAATTATTGGATTTTAACATTAATTGATATTGGTGCATTAAGTTGGAATAATAAAAATACTAGAGATCTTCAGGAAGTGGGATGTGGGGGCATGGACTCGATCGATCTGGGTCAGGATAGGCACAGGTGGCGGGCACTTGTGAATGCGAATATGAAATTTCGCGTTCCATAAAATGCGGGAATTTCTTGACTAGCTGAAAACCGTTTAGCCTCTTAAGAAGGACTCTACTCCATGAGGTGAGTGAGTGAGTGAGTGAAAATGTTTATGAAATTTCAGATTTTATAAAAGGCTGTTAATTTCTTCGTCACCCGATCTACTGGTGGCAAGTAAAAGCTCTGCTCTTTGAAAACCTCACATGCATTTGTGTTGAAGAATTCTGAAACATGAGATAAAATAAGAATTTGAACTTCGAAACTGACTGCTGATCTTCCCACCGCTGTTTGTTATTTATAATGCGCTGTTAACAAGTTTGAAATGTTTAAAACAGCGTAAGCGGTAGAGTGACCTTGCCAACCAACTCGCTGTTGTCAGCTTCGGTGGCTATACATTGTTGTTGAAGTGAAGATTATGTCTGTTGCCATGGAAGGAAATACGATTGAAGGCCTTATAAAATAAGAGTATTTGAGACACAAATGTAGAAGGACACAAGCCAGTTTCTTGATTCAGATTCAAAAGAAGAAATTCCGAAATTCTGAGTGGACACAATAATGGCTACACGGAGACATTAAACACCGTGTTGCTTCGCCATCTGTGCTGGTAATTATTTCAGTACTTTGTGTCGGCTGTTAGGGTCTTTCTACCCTCCGTCTTTTGCACCAAACGTGTACACGTGACTTTGTTGAGGGGGGGGAGGGGGAATTGATTTTAATAAACTTCTTACTTTACTGTCCGTACATTAATACATATGCCCGAGCGCATGTGTGTATAGGCACGACGGCATGACACGTGGCTTCAGGATTCACACATCCGGTAAAGAAAATAAACTTGGCGGTGAGGAAGAAACATTGAAGGCTACTAACTTCTGACTTTATACACTTAACACTTGGCACCATGAATATAAATCCCTTCTTCTATTCATATCTGTGGAATCAGAGACCTTGAAATATGCTTGTTAGTGAAGTGGCGTGAAGTGAAGTGAAATGACTGATCTACTCGTTTGTAATGTTGTTAATTTATCCCTATATTTAAGTGTTATGTTGTGGTGCTATTCGATAATTTCTGTTTATTACATTAAGTTACCAGTTTTAAACACCAAATTTTACAATTCACATATGTCATTATTATGGCTACATATTTTGGCTTACTATTTTTGGCAGAAATATTCGTATGGTTTAAGGATGTCTAGAAAAAGCAGCCAGACGTTGTGCCCTCATCTATTTATCTATTTATTTATTTGTGTTTATGTGTGCGTAGCGAAGAAAACCAACTAGATGCTACCGAATGGTATATTGCACTTATAATTTGCTCAACATGTTTCGGGCACTTATATGCCCATCATCAGGAGCTCGAGACTATATTTGTGTTGTTACCGCATATGGTGTGTAATGCCTTGGTTGCTGGTGGTCGGCGGTCAGGTGCAGGACAGCAGGCTATGCATCCGGGATGAGGGAAGCTGCTCGAACGCATAGCCTGCTGCCCTGCACCTGACCGCCGACCACCAGCAACCAAGGTATTACACACCATATGCGGTAGTAACACAAGTATAGTCTCGAGCTCCTGATGATGGGCATATAAGTGCCCAAAACATGTTGAGCAGATTATAAGTGCAATAAATCATTCAATATCATCTAGTTGGTTTTTCTTCTCTACGCATATACAACGATGCACGGACAAACATACATGAAATTGTTTGTGTGTGTGTGTGTTTGTTTAACGGTGCTGTGGCAGCATCGCAGATTATTTAGTATCCAATTTTCTGATGATATCGGAAAACCCGCAACGGAAACGTATCAATTATTGCAGAAAGCATACGGTGAAGATGCAATGGGTCGTACACGAGTGTTTGACTGGTTCCATCGATTTAAATAGGGTAGAACCTCCTTTGAAAACGACCCCTTCTCGGGACGACCGTCAACATCGAGAAACGAGGAAATGATTGCTAAAGTTAGAAAAATCGTTCGCAATAACTGGAGATTGACAGTACGAGAATAGCGGATGACTGTGGGATCTCCATGGGCTCATGTGATGCAATTTAACCGATGATCTGCACATGAAACGTGTGTGCGCGAAGTTTGTGCCGCGTTTGCTAACAGATGACCAACGTGAGCAATGACAAACAATCGCCCGTGATTTGTTTGAGCGTTCATGTGAAGACGTGCACTTTCTTAAGAACACTGTGACAGGTGACGAGTCCTGGGTCTACGGGTACGACCCGGAGACAAAACACCAATCGTCACATTGGAAGGGTCGCACGTCTCCGAGGCCAAAGAAGGGGCGCCAGGTGTGAAGAAGAACAAAGGTCAAGTTACTGGCTTTTTGTTTTTGTTTCTGGGATATCGTACACCACGAGTACGCTCACAACGGGCAAACAGTTAACAAGGATTTCTACGTGGAGATCTTGCGACGTTTGCGCGAATCAGTTCGCCGAAAACGACCAGAAAAATGGCGGGATGACGACTGTATCCTGCACCACGACAATGCGCCCGCACACACTTCAGATATTGTGCTGCAGTTTTTGGCCAAACACGGCACCGCTCAGTTCCAGCAGCCGCCATACTCACCAGATCTCTTACCGTGTGACTTTTTCCCCTTCCCAAGGCTTAAGAAAGTTCTGAAAGGACACAGATTTGAGGCAACGGAGGAAATCAAACGAAATTCGACGAAGACACTATTAGACATCCCGAAAGAGGAGTTCGCAAAATGTTTCCAACAGTGGCAGAAATATTGGGCGAAGTGTGTAGCTGCGGAAGGGAATTGTGTTGAAGACAATTAGGGTTAAAACCCTGTAAGCCTTATCTACTTCATGTACTGTGGTCAGTCCGGATACTTTTTGAACAAACCTCATATACGTGGAACAATCCGCGTCTCTATGTTACAAATTATAGCTATTGTGTGGTTATAACATGTGATACACGTACTTACCACTATACTAATCTTACTACTCTAGTGTTACGCTACTACTACACTACTATTACACTAGTGCTACACTACTACTACTTCTACATTAATACTAACAGTACTATACTATTACTAACACTACCACTACTACTACTACTGCACTACAGTTACTACTACCAAATGCTACGCAGTCAGGTTACTTTGAAATTTGAGCTTTTATTGCCGTTCCGGACGGAAAATGCACACAGTTGACATGGATGGCAGAGCCACTCTGTTGCAATACACGCATGTTCCTGCTTTCTTCAGTTATATTTCAGTTTGAAGTAAAATTATATTACGCTTTTCACTTAGTGAAATTAAGATAGAATATCTCAAGTCGTCTTGATATTATCCGTTTTCCACGCATAAAATAATATTCTATAAGTAAAAATGTGTTAGTGCACTCGAGGGTACACAAAATATTGACATTTCACTACAATGTCTCATACATGCCTTACGTACCTTAAAGAAGTTTTATATTTGTGTTTCCATGCCTGTTTCATCCCTTTTATCATATTTTCCCTGGCGATGACTCTACCAGGCCGGAATGTGTAGGAGAATATACAGACAAAGTATACGTGTATAATATGATATATATTTTGAATATGAGTATATTCATTTGGGATTATTTAAATAATTTCACTTCATCTCTCAGGAAACATCAGTCACTTCGGTTATATAGGATTCCAGCGATTGTGATGGATGGCCTTATTGCGTTCCGCACTTGTACCTTAGCTTCTTGTTCCTTACTTATTTTTTGTGTCTGCAGTTTCGTAGAACTCTGTACCTTGTGGTACTCACCAGCAAAAGATAAAGGAGTTTCACACCTTCATATGACTTCCAGACGGTTCCAGTACTCACCTGCAAGTAGAAAAGAGACAGTCAGAATATTAATTAAGTTACTGCTGATTGTCAAACACGTGTTTCCATTAAGGGTAAACCAGATAAGCTCCATCGGCATTACAAAATAGAACGATGCAAAACTACAGTTAAAAGGCAGCACTGGATGTACAGCTCACGTTTCAGCGCGAACCGACAAACACACACACACTCATTCGCGCACGCACATAAAAACCCACGCGCAACCTGCAGAAGGCATTCTAATTAGACCATAAGGTCAAAGGTTGTCCTCTGTCTGAAGAATTTAACAGGAATAGGAGAGAGGTTTGTAATGCTGAATTAGTCGGTTAAGTTAGATCTGTAGTTCTCATAGCGTCGTTCGATGAAAACTCAAGTCTTGTGGACTATTAAGACGTGTCGATTGGCGAATAGTTACCTACGTTTTTAGGTTTGTCACTTGAACCTGAAGATGGAAAATTTATTGTCCTCCGAAACGTGGTTTAGTATTCACCAATCGATTCTTATGGTTATGGTTATAGTGGAGTTACGATTTTAAATAATTTGGACCGTGATATCTGGAAGTAATTTTTGAAATATCAACAGACTGGCTGAGAAATATTCAGAGAAATATAAACATAAGGGGAAGTACGAGGTTTGGCCTGGATTCAGCAGATTTAGAGGGAAGCTTTCAGAAAAATATTAATAACATGTCGCGTTCCATAAATGCACCAGTTATCAACATTTCAAGTAAAAGCTTGCGCTGTGGAATTACTGTGTGTTTTTTGCAGTCGCTATTCATATTCTGATTTTCATTTCACTTTTTAATACTCTATGTAGATTTAACTTGTCAACTTTCCATTCAACGTATGTCATATCGGTTTATAACTGCTGATTATATAAAACCCTACATTATAACAGAAATTTCCACGAGCATATAAAAGTTACTAGAACGTAGAAAATAAAATATAATATACTCAATAAATGCCAATTTAGGTATTAATGAGGATAGTAACAAATCAAACTTACTTTCACGAAGAGGTCAAAGCGAAGATTAAATTCGGAATATACTTGCTAGCATTTGTCTTTGGCCTTTTTACTCCAAAATCTGAAGATTGTAAAACAAATAGAGCAGTCTTTGGTGTTTACTCCAAAAAAGTTGAAAATCAATGCCGCACTCTGATTTGACAAAGTAGATTGTTTCTTTAAAGAAGGCCTGAAATGTAATTACATTCAAAAGGGAGAAGTATAGGAGGAGGAGCAAATTGCATATATACAGACTTTATAATTACTATGTTTTATGCAGTGCATTAATGTGATAAATTTAAGGAAGGTGAAGTGAAACAAATAATATGTCTTGATGAGATTATAAATTAGCTGTAAAATAATTTTACCCGGCTGGACACCTTGTCCCAATACAGCGGGAGTAAGCAAATTACACCCAACGACAGTTATCAACAGAATCGTCCTTTATATGTTACTTTCTCTTTTCCCATCTAGTTTGCTGTCAGTAATGTTATACGTAGGTTATTCGGAAAGTAAGTACCGTCTGCGCATATCTCTCGCGCATCCTCGAGACTGTCACTTTGCGCATGTGCAGTGAATTCCTCTATCAATTGAGAAGCCAGACGTCATTTCGTGAAATTCCTGTTATGTTTATGTTTGTTCCTGTGCGTTAAACATGTTTAAGACAATTGACGGGACCTTCGACTGTGAAATACGGTCTGTAATTCGTTTTTTGTACGCTAGGAATGTGCTACCAAGTGAGATTCATCAGCAGGTCTGTCAAGTGTATGGTGACAATGCCATGAGTGATGGCATGGTTAGGAAATGGGTTCGCATGTTCAGTGAAGGACGGGAGAACGTGCTCGATGAGGCGCGAAGTGGGCGTCCGTCTTTGGTGAATGATGATTTGGTGCATAAGGTCAATGGAAGAGTACGTGACGACAGACGTTTCACAATTTCTTATCTGTCTCTGTAGTTTCCTCAGATTTCAAGGATTCTACTCTATGACATTGTCAGTAGTGGCTAACATCTCACGTGGCCGCATTCTATGAGGAGGGTATACAAAACCTTGTGCTCCGTTACGATAAGTGCCTCAATAATGGCGACGAATATGTGGAAAAATACTCGTAGTTTGAAGAATGTAGAATCTGATAACAATAAAATTTTATACGAAAACTTACTCGATTTTTTGTACAGCGAAACGGTACTTACTTTCTGAATAAGCCTCGTACATGCAACAAATATGTGTAAGTAATACCAGATATTAATATTGTGATGTAATAATGACGATCTTTATGTTCCAAAATAAATTCCTTTAGATACATTTTACACGGTACAGCCCAATGCTATATCAAGACCACATCACAACAGTATTCCTTGCAAGACGGCCCTCACACTTAAACCTGTTTAGTACTCTTTTTGATGTGTATTGAACCGTGCATCATCTTGATGAATGAAGAATAAAATCCAATTAGATGCCACTTATTAATTTGTTATGCTTATGTTAGGCTCAACATGTCGTGTTACAGCCTTCGGTCCGGACACTCGTCCATCCTGCCTGCACTTAACCATCCAACCAGCAGCAACTCGAGAACCAGATGGCCTATGTGGTAACCAACGCTATCGTCGTGAGCTCCTGATGATGGGCATAATGGTACCCGAAACATGTTGAGCCTAACATAAGCATAATAAATTAATAAGTGACATCTAGTCGGATTTTATTCTTCATTTATCAGTTCAGTACTCCTTAGGTCTTTGTACGCTGCGGAAGCACATCTGGTACCTATGTAAACACTATCCTCTAAAATATGTAATAGTCGTCATAAAATTTTCTCGATTGGCATTTCATTATTTTATCTAAAATATGTTATTCTCTGCCTGGTGGTTTTAATCCAAATTAGTTATCACTACTTGTTTCTGAATCTCACGTATACGCAGAAATGTATAAAACATTTATACTGTGACGTAAAGAACACTCTTATATTACATCATTTTTACAAGTCTTAATATTATATAATTCATAAAGGAAAAACAGTGTGAAATTATAAGTTAAAATAGGGTCGAATATTTTGCTTGTGTAATCATGTTGGTGCACATTTAGGCAGACAAGTGTGCACATAGATAAGTTAGAAGAATAAATAAATAAATAAATAAATAAATCAGACGAATGTTTACATAGATAGGAGAAAGTGGAAAGATGTATTTATTTTTAAAATCGATATTTATACTTCAGAAAAAACTGAAAATCTTTTCGGTCAACGTCCTTGAATATGAAAAAAGTAAATAGTTTGCTTCATTTTTCAGGTAAGTGGCTGCATGTGTTACCTACCTGTGTTGTAAAGCTGCATCTTTGTAAGATATTCTCCAGCTTTGTTAAGTTCACTCTAGTTCCAAAACATTTTCCATACTTTGCGACTGGATTGTCATATTGTATTATGTGTAATGCGCAACTTACTATACACAAGCAAGAAATTCAGTTACGCAAATATCGACTATTTATATGCATGTATATTTTGTTATCGAAAACCTTGCAGCGATATAAATTGAATAGTATGGGTGTAATTAAAAGGTAGATTTAAATAGACATTAAATATTTGCATGACTTTTTTTCTGCCTTACCGAGAATTGAGTATCTAAATAGTGCACATTTCCTATTTGTTGTTTTACTGGACATTTATGCCAGTTTATTCCCATGAGGTATTCGGGGATTTATTCTCATATCCGTACTATCCACTTGCTTGTATTTTGCCTTGATTTGCTAATTATTAATATATTTGTGTAATATTCAGTAGATTTTAGCATTTATGCATGTGAATACCTTAAACCTTTCGCACACGCACACATGAACATATGCTTGTTGCGCGCATATTCATTAAGAGATACAAAGCGGCTGATTTATCCAAGCTGGTAACATAAATTATTTTTTAGACACATCTTGGTTGTAATTAGGTGTAAAACGTTACATCTTGGGGGCGTGTCCAATAAATATTGGCTCTGCATATTTTATTTCATCTGTTGATTCAGAGCTTTCAAGAGCAATGTATATATTGCGTAAAATAACTTTCACTTTGCTTTTCATTTTGAAGTGTTATTTTTTCTCACTCCAGGCGCTAATAAATGTTTTCTGTGAAAATTAGTTTTCTCGCTTGGGTCGAACAATGTGTTTTAGTAACACAGGAAGTACGAAAGCAGAAAAATGTCATGCAGATATATTGCATCCAGCACATGATAAGAAATATTAATATTTACCTCCTTAATTAACAAATTTATTTTCCAGTTTTCAGTGATATAGTTGATAACAGAATCTGATTACACAGAATTTCCATTACGTAAAGTTCATTTTATAGGTATTTTGTCTCTTGATGCACTATAATATTCAGCGTGATTGTGCAAAGTGTATCATGCGATGACCTATGAACAGATGATACGGTAGACAAACTGTGAATATGGGGGACTAAAGCGTCCAGAAGTGTACATCCATCATATGACAAGATAGAACGCTCAACAAGAAATTTGACGGCAGATACTTTCGAGATCTCCTGCACGTCGATCAGTGTCGAAAAAGTTTGTTCTCCCCTTTTATCTAAGATGTCGTCTTTCGTTCAGCTCTGAAATTCTAGTCCCAGGACTAGAGACATACGTCCGTAATTTTTTTTGTTGCCATGAAGTATTGCAATGAACTGTAGGGATCAGGATATGAAATTCATCTCGACACCAACAGCAATACATGTTGACAAAATAGGTTGGTTATTTACGTCCCAATAAAGTGGTTGTTTATTGTCCTTGCCACATTATTAATTACAGGTAGGGGCACGTGTGTTGTCTTTCCTATGTCGTCGAAAGTGGGTTGAGGGCCGTTCACCCTGCAACTTGCTGGAGATCAGAGGTTCTTCACGTTGTATTGAAAGCAAGTTCATCTAAAGCCAAGGTGTGCAAGACCGGCAATGTACGTATAACGTAACACTGAGGCGCGTTCGTGCAAATATTATTGCAGTGGAAAAGCAATAAGTGTTAGATACTGTGAGTGCGTGTGTAGCCTTAGTTATCCAGCAAGCAATGCTCATGCGCATTATTGTCGTCTGTGGCCTGCCGTGCTCTAAAATATTTTTCCACATTATCTCATAAGTGACACGATTTTCGAAAAAAAAAACGTTGAACATAAAATGTGTGCTGTGATCACCTCTACACGTTTTGTCTGAAACAGTTTCTCATAGTAAGACGAATTGACCAAAAATGTATATTGTTATTCGTGTACAGCACCCGTTAATCGTGTCAAATTTTAATGAAAACTGAATTTTCTGGACGGTTTTTCGAACAGTATCAAATTTCGTGACAATCCGTTGGGTGGGAGCGGCGTCGTTCCATGCGGACAGACATGACGAAGCTAATAGTCACTCTTCGTAATTTTGTCAACGCGCCTAAAAATGTACGCACCTATAATTCGTACTCCATAAACCACTTTATGTAATGGTAGTTACATTTAGGACCCACAACTACACTATTCGCCACGATCTGCCTTCACCGCTCCTTCAGCAGATATAACTTATCTGTCTTCAGAAATGCTAATTTTATTTTGGTCGTTGCCTTTTTAGTTACTTGATTCAATCTGCTCATTGTACAGGTCGAAATTCTCTGAGAAAATATTTTTCCCTGTCGTTCTCTGTTTTGTAGGTTATTGATGAATAATGTCTTTACAATTCTTATTAGGTATTTTAATACAAGAGGTCTTTAATTGTGGACTTACGGTTTAGTTGAGTGTCTTGAGTGGAGTTTTTGAGTCCACGCTGCTACAAGTGAACCAAACTGAACAGACGTATGCAGGATAGATTTAGAGTAATATTACACTGGATCAATACTGCCGGTGCAGGTCGCTAATAAATACAGCTTGGTTAGTGTCTGATACAATCTGTGTGAATAGAAACCTAGCTGTAATGGACTGATGTGTACCTTGAATTTTTTACTCATACTACAGAAATCATTCTAGTCCTTCATTATGATGTTTGAATAATATTTGACTGTTTTTGTGCAACAATTACTGTGATTTCCCAGAAGGACTGGAGCAAAATTATTAGGTCTTACGTCAAGCTGTCAGATTTTGTGATATTACATCTCTTACATTAAAAAATAAACGAAACTTGGCAAAGAAGGAAGGAATTGGGCAATTACAAAACTCTCTTCCTTTTGTTTGTAACTCAACTGAAATATGTTAAACGTACTTAATCTATTTCTCTATTTATATGAAAATGTGTGGCATAATTGTCGAGAGTTTGAGCAAATTATCTTAGCTGTTAAGCTCCCGGCTTCTTATCTTAAAGACTTTTTTTAAATACCTCCAAGAAAACGACATTTTCAGTGTTTTCCAATTTATTTCACATTTACTTTTGAAGCTGAGGAGGACAGGAATAACAATTCTCTAGAAAGTGCTGGCTGTTACAGTTGCTAATATATTAGGCCGCCTCGTAGCACTTTTAGATCAGCCTTGGATGTGCTTGCAATCCAAAGCTCTGAACCTTCCGTATTCAGTAGCTAATGGAAGGGATACAAATCAGCACAAGGCTTTGTTTTACATCCTGAGGGTGGGTTAACCCGAACCGAAGCATATTGATGCAATTAGGGTTTCAACACACAACTGTTGATTCTGAAGGCTATCTGTTGTACTGTTTGTATTAATAACGCAACAGGCTGAATAAAACCAAGCAGTATGAAGCTGAGAAATTCCACGTTGAGATCTTCGACCTTCTGGGATGTTAAGCAGCGTATATTTGGTAGTTTGTTACCGACGTTTCGGGACAACCTCTCGGTCTCATCTTCAAGGGTCAAGCTGTCACGGACGCTGCGCAACATCCTAGAGAACGAAGATGTCATTCACACCTTGGCGAAAGCCTGAAAACACGCGTATTGTAAGCTGCGTAACTTCGAGTTGCCTTTGGAAAACTGAAGCAGACAGACAAAATACTACACGTCAGTCACTAGCACAACATTTATTTTATATACAATGGTATATATGTCAGGGCGACATGTTTCGATCTAGTAGGTCATTCTCAGGCCCTCCAAGAACACAGATCTAAGCGTTGTTCAGTTCTTGGAGGTCCTGAGGATGACCTACTAGGTCGAAACATGTCGCCCTGACATATAGAGCATTTTATATAAAATAAATGTTGTGTTAATGACTGACGTATAGTACTTATTTGTGTGTTATAACACTTCGGGATGGAAAACTTAAAAATAAAAAAAAACCTTATGCAGGCAGCCTGAACCTCGCACGGCAACATTCCATACACAAAATATCTGTGGGTCTGACAGCGGTGGAAAATGTGTCAGGTCTTTATGTACTGGCGGCTTTTGGATTGAATACGAGCCGACGATTGAAGAGCTAAGTTTCAAATGTAGAATATCTCAGTTCGTTCCTTCAAAATACGACTAATAAAGGGAATGGTAATTAATATAGAGCCACGCAGTAACTTGGCTTACTGTAAATATATGTGGGTATGAACTACAGAATTCGGTCCCAGTGGCCGCGCGGTCTAAGGAGTAGGTATGAGGCCGCTTGCCTACTGAAATTATGGGTTCGATTCCCGCCGGGTACTGACGTGTGTCTCGCGTAAGCGTTGATTGTTGTCCAGTAGATGTCTCTGTGACGAGCTGGTCACTCGTCGAGAGGAGTCCTACCGACTGTGGTGCGTCGTTGTTTGTGATCTGGAAACCTCGTGAATGAGGAGGACATAGCTCGCTCTGAACAGCAGCACGCAAAGAAAAAAAAACTACAGAAAAAGTGAATAGTAAAAGCGTAGGAGATGTCTGAGAAACTGTGCAGCCCCAGTAAGGTTTCAGGCCATGCCCTCGTTTAGCTTGCCAGAAAAGTCGGTCGGAAATGATGAAGTTCAGTCATTATTATGCTGTACACAACACTGGCAGGCAAGAAGGAGAGAAATGGCAAGCAGCAAGAAGCTGCCACTTCAGAAGTCGAGAGGCCGTAAAAGAGAGGATCTCCTTTATTACATTAAACCATAATTGTTTTCCAATAATTCTCATAAAGCCACTGAGTAGAAAATTGACAGTTTTTCCACAAACCTTTCGTGCGCTACGATATTCTTCACATTCAGTGAAACATCATATAAAGCGACGGTTCAAAGTCATACACAGCCCATAAAAATTGTACCTCATAGTAATCTGTTTAAGACATCTAATTATATAAAAATGAATGTATGCAGGAAGCTTGCTGCCAAGGAACGCTCCAACAGTGTGTAAGATACCACTGAAAAATGAATTTTTTCTTAGCCTTCTGAAATGAAATTGTATTCAGTCTTTTGCAAAGACCGCTTTTTATTAATATAATACGCCATTTAAGATAGGAATTTTGTGATACATAAATCTGGAAATAAATTTTAAAGTACTTAACTGAGATTATACAAACACACGCTTGTGTCTTCGGAAATCGTACGAAGTGAATTTGGAAATAACCAATTACACAGAATACGATTGTACCTACCAAATTAAGAAAATTGCCTCCTTTCATGAAGCCGGTATTTCTAATATCAAATTTAAAGTAAATTGTAACTGCAATATATCTTCACTCGTTTATATGGATACCGAAACCTCACACCTTATATCATCAAGATACATTTCAATTTGTATTCCCATTTACATTTCGATGCCAAAAATGCCAATATTAATCATGACGAAAAAACGGTTATATTCTAGGATCTTAATGAATAATAAAAATAGTTTTATTTTATAAAAATATTTATAATAATAATAATAATAGACACCCTACAATAGCTGCCAAGGAGGCAGCCCTAAATGTAGAAAACCGTAGTGTATCAACCATCTGTCTATCGCCTGACTATTTTATACCGAGTCTTCAGCACTCACGTACTTCCGCTAGGGTCTTGTTGCATTCATCCTGTAAACAAGGCCTACAGGTTCTTGCGATTTACATTGTGCGTCGTTGTTTTTCGAATTACTTTTCTCCTGGCACCTACATGTTGGGAATTTTTATATTTCGTTCAGCACAGGTTTCTCAGAGAATTTGGGTTTTGAGCAGCAGACGTTAAAGATTTTGTGGATCGCATGTGTACTTAGTGTGTTGCAATTGCCACTGATAAAAGCTACATATTTGCACGTTTTGTAAATTCGACAGTAAAATTTAGCGTGTAACATGTACTCTATTATCCTTGCGCAAATTATTCGGTTTACACAACATTAAGTTGCTAGTGACTAATGACAAATATGGGAACTAACGTGCTTTGCGCCGACTGCTTGAACAAAGTTTCGAATACAAACAACTATGGAATTTATATAAAAATGAGCGTAAACCATAAGAGTACTCTGTGTACGGTACATAAATTAGAATTTTATTTTCTGTTGGTGGTTTAGTAAAGTATAGGTTTTGGATTATCCGCTATTCTCAATTATCTTTGCACCACCATTACACCATTACACAGGATAATCTTGAGCACACTGTATATCTGCCTAATGTTGTAATTGTTTACATAAGATAAAAATATTTCGCCAAAAATAATCGCCCTAGACCTGTCGTGACGATCACGACCCTACGTAAACGCCTGCAGTAGAATTACTGCCTATTAACAGAGAAACATTATCAAATTCGACATGTCAGAAAGTTTTTGTATACTATTTTCCTTTTGATTTTGACCGCCATAGACCGTGACAAATTGTTTTCATTTGACTCATTTCGGAGTGCAAAAAGAGAAGCTAAATTACAGAAGATAAATGAACTGAGAAACACAGAGTAATGGTCTCTGGAAACTTGATTCTTAATTATGTCTTTCGACTCTCATGAAAATTTCGACCTTTTCTTCTATAGTATTCGTCTAGCAGTCGAGAATGTGGTTAAGTTAAAAACACGATTCTTAGAAGTTAATATAGTGTGATTTGTATAGTTTTATTTTACACGTAAACGTGACATCAATTAAATTCCCCGTATCTGACGCTATTAGTTCGGATGATATTTGTTAGTAGGACACGCCTTAATGTCGACCGTTTCAAACTCAGATAGTGTGGACTAGTCAGTTGACTATATATTGTTATCGTATCCGTGCAATTAGCTTGTGTCAACAACTGGAAAAGGCCTTTTCGTGTAGGCAGCATCACAGTAACGTAACTGAAAGTTCTGACAGGTTTCATAGTGGATGGTGGTTTGTGTGTTAATAAAGCTGTGTACACTTCAAAAATGTATGTATCACAGTCAGGTGACAGTTATTACGTACAGTGAACTGCGTCGTGGAACAAGATTCTCCGTCTCGGGCAGGTCTCCTTTTAGCACATGCATTTTTATTTTTAGATGAATATAAAATAATGTACAGATCCCTCATATAAAGTACCTGCTTATTTTAAACATTACTTTGGAAGTTGTATGTATCTACACTTTTACTAAGTAGCAGAAACGTTTGTAATTTAAGCTCCCAATATGGGGGGGGGGGAGAACGTAGAATAAGGGTGCTGAAGAGAACATTTGAACCTCAGAAAGAGGATGTACGAAGAGGTTGAAGAAAACTGTGTAATGAGGAGCTTCGTGCTTCATTCGCCAAAGATTATGAGGTGGACGTTGTATGTTTAATATTTTATGGGAGAAGAAGAAGGAGTACGGTGATTTGGTGGGAAAATTTGAAGGAAAGGGACTGCCTTGCAAACGTAGAAAAAATGGGAGGACAGTGTTTTAGTGACCTTAAAGAAATAGAAGAGGGGGTTAGGGTCTGGGTTCATCAGGGCCAGGAAAGGCCAATTGGCTGACTATTGTGCAGACGAAAATAAAGCATATGTTGCTACAGGACGGGGAATTCATGAAGTGGCTTAGAAACTATCAGCTTTTGTATACGGATTCTACCCATGAGTTAGTTGATGCGTATTTTTGTATTTCCAGTAACATATTATAGAATTACGCACGTAGTTTTTGACAGTCGGCGCTAAACTTTGCATTATAGAAAGCACAACCAGACTAGACATTGAAGTGCACCGTATTTCGTTATATTTTCTCTCTTTGTATGGTTTACAGCGTAAAGAGATTCAGTTTCTTTGGTGTAATCGTACGTTTGTGCCTATTTTATGTTCTCGGGAGAGTATACCTTTTCCGAAAAAAAGTCTCAGTTTAATTCACATGTCTGTCCACAGTACTGACTTTTCCAGAATCTACCCGGCTTTTATTTGCATAGACCGAAGTCGTAATTACATATTATTTTCCACATCAAGAGTTTAAACATGAGCTTAATAATTCCAAAATTAAGGCACTGGGTTCACAGAGCGAAATGCCCGTTCAATTCTAGAATAGTTTATGTAGACATCCTTTAGGAAGATTTGTAAAGGGCAGGTCTAATTTTCCGAGAAATTTAATTTCCTCCATGCTTATTCATTCCGCCGTTATTAACAGGTACAGTAAACCTTTTGGAGATGGTAGGATTGAGGCAATACATATCGTCCCACTTCTAAGCACATTCAAGGAATTAAGTATGGGATAAGGGGAAGATTCGTCGTTAACTTTGGCTAGGATATGGGAAACCAGAGGAATTGCGGTAGCGGTGACCATTTCCGAAGTAAGGTAGCTTTGACCACAAGCTGACCACTTCTATCACGTAGTGCTGAGGTTAAGAATGCGTGTATTTGAAACTCCATTTCTCCATACGCCTTTGTGGCAGTCACATGTCCGAATATCCGACTTCACTTTTACTTTCACCTTGTGTGGAATGCTTTAGAAGGAAGAGGGAAGGAAGCATGGGTGACGTACTTTGAATCAGGTCTGTGTCTGGAAGCAGGGCTTTAGGTTTATTGCGCTTTCCTGAAACGTCCTTTCCTGCTTACGAAACATATTTGTCGTCCCGTCTTACTGAAATGCCAGTAACCAAATGATACAACATGCTAATCTATCTCTGGAACAAACCAGCTACCTGTGCTGTCGTTATAGTCACTTCCTGCGTATGTTTAATGAACCAAATACAGTCCGCGGTGTAGAAACCCGTGTGATATGCAACCGGCCACACCCGAAGTTCTCCCTTCATTTTGTAATTCTGGTGATAGCGTCTTTCCCCCCTCTCCAAAGTGATGATTACACAAACAAATGCATTGTCTGCGTGCGCCTGTTCAACGTGTCGTGCTGCTAACCCTGTACTTCTATGCTTTGTTTAACCGGGTGTGAAAATCTGTTCAGTTGTTGTACAAAGAAATTCACATCTGCCGTCCATATGACGACTAATTATAATATTTGAGAAAACCAAAATATATTTTGGACATATTGTTCTGATAAAGGAGCGTCTTGTTAACGAATGAATTTTGAAAGTGTGGTATTCAAAACTAATTATAAATGAGCTAAAAATTTTTATGTTATTAAAGTTACAATCACAGAATCCTGATAGCTGATCTATCCGAATTTAAATAAGAGTCGCGAATATAAAATTTCAAGAAAATCTTTCCAGTGGGATTTGAGGCATTCCACGAGGACGGGTAGATGGAAAAACAGAAGGAGAGACGGGCAGAAAGATACAGCTCGTATTCACTTTTCGAATGCTCCTCATGACGGAAATGTGGTTGAAAATTTCTGTTTGCCGTTATACAGGCCTGGGATTTGTAACTCACAATTTTGTACTTTTAAAACGTTTTTGACATTTTTAAAACAAAGAGACCGTTTCATGCAGATGAGATATACAGTATATTAATGATACAATGTATTACCAGGCGTCGTAGAGCCACAAAGGTTTGTTACTTATCGCTTTCAGAGCGAATTTTAAGTACAGATTTCCAGCTAAAGCCTTTGTTTCTTTTTATTTTATGCGATTAGATTAGCAACTTTAGTGCTGCATTATCTGTTGATCTGTCGCTACACAAAGGTAGGGATTAGTGGACACTTGACATAACCGTAAGGCTCGTAATAATAATAATAATAATAATAAGCAAGCCACATGCAAGCTAAACAAATTAAGCATGCCCGAATGAAACAGAAGCTAGGCGAAGAATAATTAAATCGCACAAAACTTGTATTAAAGTCAAAGTTGAATAGAAAAAATACAGTAAAAGCTATCAATACTTATGCGACTCCACTACTAACTTTTAGCTTCGGAACAGTGAAATGGACACCTACAGACTTAGAAAACCTCCAAACCAAAATGAGAACGTTACTCACGAGATATAGATTTCACCACCCCCGTGCTGCGAAGAGAAGACTTACTCTACCACGGCGAATGGGTGGCAGAGGATTGATTGATGTAACTCGACTACGTGATAAACAGGTGAAGCTCCTTCAAACATACTTCTTAAACAAACAGGTCATATCGTCTCTACATGCTGCAGTAGTAAAAGCAGATGATAGGTGCACACCACTGGACTTAGTCCGCGCAAATGCAAATGAACTCCTCACAGATAAAGAATATAATAACAAAGTCAAGTGACAATGGTCCCCAAAAGTCTTGCGTGGCCGCCATCCGTATGAACTCAGCCAACATTATGTAGACATAGAAGCGTCGAACAAATGGCTGTGAAACGCGGATTTGTTCGCCGAAACAGAGGGCTTTTTAACAGCAATACAGGACCAAGTCATACTAACAAGAATCTACAAGAAATATATTTTGAAGCAGCCAGATAACGAAGAGCTACGAAGAATATATGGACAAGAATTGGAGACAATCCAACACATTAATGCAGCATGTGAGCAACTAGTACCTACCGAGTATGTAAAGAGACATGATGGACTAGCCAAAATTATCCATCAGAAACTGGCAGAAACAGCGGAATTGATTGAAGATAAAAGTCCATATTATAAGTACACACCAGCCAATGTACTGGAGAATGAAAATTTCAAGCTGTACTGGAATCGCAGCATACTTACGGACAAAACAATATATTTTAATTGACCTGACATAACTTTTATGAATAAGAAAACCAAAAACACCTTTTTGATAGACATAGCTGTCCCAAATACACATAATCTCGCCAAAACAATAACCGACAAACAAAACAAATACCAAGAACTGGCGAATGATATATATGTGCTGTGTGGAACCAAAAGGCAGCACAAGTAATCGCGATAGTAATATCATATACGGGAGTAATTCCAAAATCACTATCACAAAGTCTAACAAGACTTAACTTGCACCCGAACACATATATACAACTGCAAAAATCTGTAATTCTTGACACATATTCAATTGTAAGAAACTTTTTAAACTACAAGTAAGACCACCGAGCCTAATCCTGTTGATTACTACATCCCAGGATAGGTGAATATTTCCCAGCCAAAGCTGAGAAGTAAACAATTCTATGACAATAATAATAATAATAATAAGAGAAGCACGAATTCTCCTTAGTAACCTACACTAGCATAGGGTTTTAATGAAGTGAAGGAAATTGTGTGTGAAAACACTTTTATGGAACGTACAACCGTGGTAGCCCTCTTTGGGAGTTGAGTGTTTTCTTATAGTGGGGTTACTCTTTTTCAAAGGTAAAATGTTTTAAAATGTCAGCGTCTTGCCGTAAGTGATTTCTGACAAGTGACGGAACAAACTTTAACGATGATATTTCCTTGTCAATGGAAACAGTCTGCACGTCGGTAGAATGTCTTGCCTCTCAAATTCTCCAGCTAACATTATTTCCTTTCTGACCTACATGCTTTCCCGGGTGTATGTCCAGCATAATTAGTTAACATATGGGAAACATTTGTGTCGATAAGAAGGTGCAAAGAAACATATTTCATTTTATGAAAACTTATCCTCGAAATTTGATGTTCGTGTTACAGTGCATCCTTAATATGAAATGACGTGTGAGACCAACTGGATGCAGCAAATTATGGTTTATTAATAATCCGTTAGTTCAAGATGTTTCAGGCATCATTATGTCCATCTTCAGGAGCGTTAGACCGTATGACAAGGCCGTGTGCACTGTGTGCACACGGCCTGCTACCCCGCTCTCCAAGACTCCAACCAGCACATCTAGTGCTGAAAACCGTATGCAGTAACATACGGTCTAGCGATCCTGAAGATGGGCATAATGATGCCTAAAACATGTTGTGCTAACGGATTATTAATAAACCATACTTTGCTGCATCTAGTTGGTCTCACACGTCATTTCACTTATCCAGGAAGTCTTGGTTTGGCGCGTAGTTAAATCTTCACCAACCCTTATTTTTTTAAGATTCCATATTTTAAAATTAATACGTTCTTAACCGTCTACGCAAAGGTATGGTGCCCTGAGGCCGGCAACATGGGACTTCAGTATCAGTGCAGGGCACGGGGGCCGGAATTGAAAGGTTAGTTAGGAATTCCTAGATACTGGACTTGAGAGCACAGAACTAAGAAGCCGCTTATTGTCAGCTATAACCAAACAGTACTTTGCCTCGCCTCAATTTATAGCTTACATTTATATCGCAAATCTAAAGATTAATGTAGGGATTTACATAATAATACAAAGAAACTCTCTTATGCTATCTAAAGAGACACATACACTTTTTGGATTATTGCAATAAATGCTTGAGTATGGATCTTACCGTATCATTTGTAGAACTCCACTTATTCGGAAGCAGGCTATCGGGATCGGCTTGGTCCTTCGGGCAAGTTCGTTGAGATTTCTACAAAAATAACTTGCCTTCAAATAACCGGTTATCGGATCAAGTACAGTACAGTGTTGTGTCTTTTAGATCTACAAGTTCGGTGTGGTAGGAACGTTTAGACGCAGATACATACTATAAATAGTAACAGCGAACTTCAAATTGACAAGTTAGCCTATTTTCTAGGAGGAGTTCAATTGTCCCGATTTTCTGCATAATTGGACGGCTGGTCGTCCCAGTTAATCCGGTTAAGTGGAGTTCTACTGTAATTTCATCTGCTGAATGCTTCTATTAAGTGTGCATTCTACATGTTCACAATCTTTCGAACACAGTCTTGTGGTCACGCTGCGATCTGGCAGTGTACTGATGGCAAAGTTAACTTTACTAAGTGATGGGTAAGCGTTTTTACTGATACGAATTGGTGATAGGAAAACGAAAATTCCGGTAATTGTGTGTTGTTAAATTATTGAACCGCGTTTGTGTTACACACGTAACTGGTACCTTTAGGTTTTGCATTTTCAGTACATTAGCATATGGAATTAGGGTCATATCTGATAAGAAAGCTACAGAGTTTGACTTGAACAGGTCACTTGAGTAACTCCAAATTTTCCTATAGATATCACGGTGCGATAGACGTTGGAACTTGCTGACAACTTTGTCCTACCTCATCTTGTTGCCTTCGGTACGAAACACTGTACAACATAAGCAAAATACTTATCAATTCATATTGATAAATCCACCTGCTTTATTTTGTTAAATACAAAGACGAAGGTAGAAATTTGTGTTAGAACGTCGTAATTTGTTTCTAGTTATAAGTAGCTCTCGTTGCATTTATGTATGGGTCTATTAATAGCTTTTTTTTAAAATTATGATTAAACCACGTTGATTTGAGAATTTTTTTACCATGGAGCAACAGCCCTAGTGGACCAAGGTCTCCTCATTGTCGAGGATTCATGCTCACATTCAGACACACCACACTCGGTAGGACTCCTCTGGACGAGAGACCAGCTCGATGCAGAGACCTCTACCTGACAACATACAACACTCACGACAGAGAGACGTCCATGGCACCGGCGGGATTGGAACCCACAATTCCAGCAACAGAGCAGCAGCAGACCCACGCCTAAGCGGCGCGACCACTGGGATCGGCTGATTTGAGTATTAGTGACAGAATAATAATAATAGTAATAATAATAATAAAAGTATAATAATAATAATAATAAAAGTATAATAATAATAATAGTATAATAATAATAATAAAATTATAATAATAATAATAAAAGTATAATAATAATAAAAGTATAATAATAATAATAGTAGTAATAATAATAATAAAAGTATAATAATAATAATAAAAGTATAATAATATTTCAAAAGCAAATCTAATCGTTCTTCCATTATTGACACATATTCTACTTCTATCCTCCAGGCAATTGAGAGACTTTTTGATGTTTGCTGTACGTAATTTTTCAAGAACTGTTTTTTTTTTTAGGTAGGTGTTCAACTTTTGCAAACGAGATTTACCGAAATTTAGAAGTTCTTATTAAAGACTCCAGTTGCCTTATGTCAGTTTTTCCGTTTCTAATCCTATTCAGTTCGCGGTTAGGCTACGATGAACCGCTTGCAGTCGTGTGATTGTCCATCTTATCCGATGAAGAACGAAAGAGAGCCTACTCTTAATGCATAGGAATGAAATTAACAGAATTGATTCAGCTTCGTACAAGTTGTTACTGCGGCGTGCAGTGGGCCCTAATTATAACACGATTGTGACTAATTAATTTGACAGTGTAAAGCATTAGCTTCCATAATTTCAATACAACATGCTAATAATATAGCCAATTCCTGGCTCTCTGCGCATTTACACACGTATTTAATTTGGTATGGAGTCAAGTTAATCAATTAACGTATAGGTTTTCGTTCATATCTAGATTATGTGTTAACAGAAGAACAAAATGCATGAGGTTAAATACACAATTTAAATCATTCAGTCCGATCATGCTCGCAGTCAACTGAACTTAATGATCCATCTAGCAATTTGGGGCAACGGTACGGCTGCAGCTGGGAAAATTACTGGCATATCTGATGGGCAGTAACTCTCCTGAATGTGACGTGCCATCATTTTATTCAATCCCTTCGTGCGAATTCCGGATTTGCACGAAATAGCCCTGCATGTTTATCCGAGACACATATCTGCTCAGAATGGAGAGTAAAATTTCCATCTAATTAAACGCAAACAAATTACTTAATTAAATCGCAACATTAATGATAGTGAAAGATTTAACCAGCCAGGCGAATCAAGTCTGTCGTTAATATGTTACTGTGCTACCGTCTACCACCGAACATTACGAAGGGCATTCGATTAAATATCTAAAACAGTTTAATAGAAGGCATCCTTCTTGTAATAAAACCAACTAGACGCATTAATTTCTCAAATTTATTTTTGGAATAAAACTATACATGTTTTGGACAGTTCCTCTGTCCATCATCAGGAGTTTTTCACTGTACACACAGCAATGGTGTATGACATACACCATTGCTGTGTGTACAGTGAAAAACTCCTGATGATGGACAGAGGAACTGTCCAAAACATGTATAGTTTTATTCCAAAAATAAATTTGAGAAATTAATGCATCTAGTTGGTTTTATCATAAGAATTTATCACGATTCACCATCACCTGAACGTCAAAACAGAACTCTTCCGTTTGTGTTATAATACCAATCAAGGAAAAAGGATAAATCTTCATTCAGACATAACTTACAGGCTTTGGTAACAAGTTTCGGATTAATTCAGTCCCTCGTCAGGCCCTTATACAAGACAAATAAAAGGTATAATTTAAGGGCATGCCAACATCTGGTACTTCGTTGTGATTTTCGTGAGATTCCACATGGCAGTTATCATTACAATACAACTGTAATAGAAAAAGACCCATTAATAAGGTTAAAATTATTAGAAACGTTATCGGTAATATGAAAGAAAGATAATTATAGAAGTGTTAAAAACTACGGCAAAGCGTAAGAAATAAGGCAGAAGTTTAACCGTTCTTTTTCGCCAGAGAATACAGACACAAAACATCGTATATGCCTACAATACACAAGTATGTACACCGCCTACATATAGTACTTTGACCTGTGAGCCTTAGGCTCACAGGTCAAAGTACTATTAATTATAATTTATCAATGTAGTGCATTGTAACAAAAAACTGTATAATACAAAGTGCTCTTGAAGATGAGCGAAACTGTCTGCCGAAACATGTAGAGCAGACTTAAAAGAACCAATAAAAACGTAATTTTGCTGCATCTTTATGGTTACGGATATATATTTGTGTGTGTGTGTGTGTGTGTGTGTGTGTGTGAGTGAGTGTCTAGCGCTGTCAGTATAGTGGCAAGGCGACGGGTTGGAACACGGTAGGTTCTGGTTCCGTTCCGGCAGGAGACTATATTCTTATATTGTGTTCTGTTCTCGATAGTGTCTATACCAGTTTTGGACCCCTTCTGGTCTGATGGTAAGTGCTACCGGGGATCTTCCGCGGGGGCAAATCGGCAGGAGCGGCAAACTGACAACTCACTTCTAGTGAGGATAGCGGAACTTTATTCTCACATTCCATATTCATTCATTGTGCGCACAGGGAAGATCTGCCTCTTGACTTCTCCTCTTACATAGAGAAGATATGTAACATACAGGTATATATGCTCCTACTCGTGCATACATACATACATATATACACATATATATACACACACATACATACGTACATACATTCGAACGTACATACACACATTCCTACGTATACATATGCAGGAGGACACATAGATATATACATAGAAACATATATACATATACATATAGGTACGTACATACATACATACATACATACATACTTGCATGCGTACATACAACACCACATAGGTCCCATAATCTTGTACTCTCGATACTAATGACATGATCGCGTGTGGGTTAGTAATTCCTTTCTACAAGCAAGAACCGATATGTTTTAATTAGGTTATCTACGACATTGCATCAAATGTTGAGGTTACGCTGATAGAGTCGTGATCTATTCTACCTTCGTTCTGATTGGAAAGTCAGAAGTGACAAGTTCATGTTTCTCCACGAGGCCCTGATGTGAAACCTTGCTGTTAGTGATTTGCTTCACTCCGCTATTCTTTTCCCTAGAGACAGAACCTGCTATTCACGTTCCTTTTGGAAGCTGAGTGGGAGGCGGAGAATATCTGCCCATCGTGTCAACAAAGCCTGGTCACTGACCTTACTAATTGAGCTGTCACCGTTCTTCATAAATCCGAAAATATGCGTATACTGTGGTAAGAATGTGGGCCGGGTAGCTCAGTCGGTATAGCGACTCACTACGGGCTGGACTGCCCTGGATCGAATCCAGACGGAAATGTAACCACATTCCGGTAGACGCGGAGAGCATATGATGTATGGCAGCATGCAGGCTGAATAAGATCCTACCGGCTGCGAATGCTGTTTTAGATGAACCAGTTACCGTAGACGAGTTATTGCTTGCGGTGAAGAAGGTGAACGCGAACAAATCGCCAGGACGGGACGGAATTTGTCAGGAATTCTTCAACACAAACTGGGAATGGTTAAAGCAGGACATGCTTGTCATCATGAAACAAATGTTTGTCAACGGGATAATAACTGAGAACCAGAAGCATTGCGTACTAATGTGTCTATCCAAAAAACCGAGAGCCACGAAATTAGAGGACTAAGGCCCCTGTCTCTGTTGAACACAGACTACAGATTGTTAGCCAGAATAATAGCGAACAGAATCCGACCGTGGATGCCTGACATACTGAGGCCCAGCAAGCACTGTGCAAGGGAGGGATCCACCATACTCGCGGTGGCTGCAATGCGGGAGGCCGTAACATATGCTGAGATATCTCATACCCCGCTGTGCATACTGTCGATTGATTTTAGAGTCCTTTGATAACATCTCACATACCTACTTGTTTGAAATCTTAATAGAATACGGCTTTGGAGAGTGCTTCCGACAACGCATGCGGAGGATGTTTGAAAATACGACGTCGAAAATTCAGATGAATGGGCAGAGAACCAGCCCCATGCAGATAAGCAGGTCTATACTTCAAGGATGCCCGATGAGTATGCTGTTATTTGCCTTATGTCTCAACCAGCTTCTTTGCACTCTTGAGTGCAACCTCGTGGGAATCCGGATTGGACGGAGCGGTGTGAAAACCGCAACAGTTGCATACGCTAACGACCTAACGATTTTTGCGACAAAGACGAGGAAATTCTCACAATACGTGAGGCTTTGCTCCGATATGAAGTGGCGTCGGGGGCAAAAGTCAATATTGGAAAATCGAGGGCATTAGCGGTTGGCTCGTTGGATACGTCTGCACAGATTATAAACATCCCTTACTGTGAAGAGGTGAAGATATTGGGCATCCATTTCCAAAGCACAACACGTGACTCCGTGGACAAGAGCTGGTCCAAGCTGACGGCAAGAATTAGAGCGCATGTACAGGATGCTTATTTCAGAGATCTGAATCTACACAGCAGAATAAAGTACATCCAGGACTACTTACTTGCGAAGGCGTGGTGCACGGCACAGATATTCCTACCACCGGCTGATAGTGTGAGGCAAGTGAACTCAACAGTATCTTGGTACCTGTGGAAAGGGGACATTTTCAGAGTCTCTCTATCCACCCTCCAAAAGGGGAAGGGAGAGGGAGAGTGGGACCTCATAAATTTCGAGGCGAAGTGCCGTACACTACTTCTGTAGAAGATGCGGTCACAAGGACAGAGGACGAGGACGCTAACCGCGAATTGGATGAGAAGATGAAGAATACAAACGCAGAGTAAGAACTCGCCGCATAAGGAACGCATACCGAAGGTACTGCAGTATCAGAGGTGGTTTGAAGTGGAAGCAGCATACGTGCCTCTACAATGAATCACGTAATCACTTCGGGCGTATAAGAAGCGTATATACAACACGATCGCTATCATCGTGAGGGCGGGTTCCGCGACCCCGGTGATGCGTGTTGCATGGCGTTGGCCACAAGTTGACTGGAAAACTGTATGGGAGAACTTGAGGGACACGCCAGTGTTGGGGACGACGCGAGTGGCATGGTACAGGGGGGTTCATGACATAATCCCCACGAAAGAACGCCTGTATAGAATAAACAGATCACCACTGGAAAAACAGGCACGATTGGGCACCGTCTCACGCAATGTGCGGAGGGAAGCAGGATATTGAAATGGACGAAGAGGCCGATAGCCTCTATGCTCCGAACGGTCCCAGAACGCATACTGGATGAATGGCTGACGCAGCCTCAGTTCAAACTATGGCCTTCACAATGGCACCGAGCAGTGCTATGGACGCTGGTGTAGCTGATTGCCCTCCGTACACAACAGAACCGGGATATAACGCTGCAAGAGTTCCTGGATTTCTTGTAACGGACCAGATGGAAGCTGTACCGGGCGGCAAGAGGGAAGGCGAGTGTCGGGATCTAACTCATTGTAATAGACGATGACATACACAAGTAAGCCCCAAGGATTTATGGTCCCAGGCGACTGCTCCAAGCGGAAATGTGGAGACTGCCCTCAGAGTACTTAACCCAGTGGACACTGTCCTAACTTCCGCAACTGCAACACGTGTAAAGTGATACGGGCTGGGTGACGATAGGCTAAGAGATGTGGGGCAATTTTCACCACATGTGCAAGACGCGACTTTGTGAGCACGGTTCCGCGTGGAATGTCTAGGTTCGAATTCCGAACGTGGAGTGACAGTGACAGATGTGGAGGGAGTGGCACGAGATCCTGTAGACGATAGGCGACGATAAGTGAGGATCTTTGTATGACGGTATGTCACTCCCCACAGGACAATACCGTGTTGTGTTGTAACTTCAGTTGGAATAAAGCTCGCAAATAACAGATGTGGTGTAAGATACGGAGCTGAAATGGAAGACCTCTCATTCAGTTGATTGTAAATGGCATGTAGAATAATGGGTTCAAATAAAAAAATCCCGGTGGGAACGAAATATTCCGCCAGTCCAGACCGGCCCTGGGGCCCACACATCCTCCTGTACAATGGGTACCGTGTCTTTCCCGGGAGCAAAGTGCGGCCGAGGCGTGCTTTTGACCACTCACCCCCTTCTAATGCCGCGGTCATGGAAGGGTAGAACTACACCTCTACCTACTCTCTGGGCCACACCGAGCATGTAACGGTATCACTTTACCTTTACTGTGCTAAGAACACTTGTTCCCACCAAGCTCCTTATAATATTGTCCTCTATCATGCTGGCGAAACCCCAGAAGACAGAAAGAGCTTGGCTATGCGCGGAATACGACTATGATCCCTCAGTCTTCCAGCTCGTGGTCTGGTTGAACATAATGCCTGAGCTAATGTCCCGGCTTCTTTAGGCGTGTTTGACAATTTTGAAACACGATTATTAGCCACCTTATGTCTGTTCGACCAACCGTCCGTCCTTGCGTCCTCCTGTTTTTCTGTCTGTCTGTTCGCTTGGAACAACTCGTCTTCCACTCGGAGAATATTCATACAATTTATTATTTGTGAGGACATTTCGAAAATATTTCGAAAAAATTGAAGTTTGAATAAAATATATCAAGAACAGCTGCTACTTTACACGAAGATATGTGTACATGTATGGTACTTCGCTAAATTATTTTTATAATGAACATTTCAGACACGATTTGTAGATATAATCAAACAATTTTTATGAGCAATAATTTTTGCCAAAATTTTGTCGTTTATGAGATAATGTGGAAAATATGGTAGATTCAGACAGGAACAATATACAGGGTGTCCCAGGAGGAATGTGCCAGACTTCGGGAGAGTGTTCCTTATGTTAAAGTATACCGATATAACCCAAAACACCTATATCCAAAGTTGAACGGTTACGGAGATAATG
>Ga0136643_10001700_pt1 | contig 27472 bp, 26 predicted proteins | sample TergutLab28metaG_FD_96883 | JGI IMG/M metagenome (GOLD analysis project Ga0136643, IMG submission 96883) | Labiotermes labralis P1 segment gut microbial communities from Petit-Saut dam, French Guiana - Lab288 P1 (version 3) (version 3) | ecosystem: Host-associated > Arthropoda: Insects >... | reverse complement strand
CTGTGACATGTGTAACAGTGTGTAGTCTGTGACACGTGTAACAGTGTGTAGCCTGTGACATGTGTAACAGTGTGTAGTCTGTGACACGTGTAACAGTGTGTAGTCTGTGACACGTGTAACAGTGTGTAGTCTGTGACACGTGTAACAGTGCGTAGTCTGTGACGTGTAACAGTGTGTAGTCTGTGACACGTGTAACAGTGTGTAGCCTGTGACATGTGTAACAGTGTGTAGTCTGTGACACATGTAACAGTGTGTAGCCTGTGACATGTGTAACAGTGTGTAGTCTGTGACATGTGTAACAGTGTGTAGCCTGTGACATGTGTAACAGTGTGTAGTCTGTGACACGTGTAACAGTGTGTATTCTGTGACACGTGTAACAGTGTTTCCTGGACATTCACTGCATATTATGCTGGAGTGGTTACTTGTTTGGGTTTCAGAGGTCTCAGTTTCAAATCTTGGCCTAGAAACTTTGTGTCATAGCCATGGTTTTCCTCAGTCCTTCAAGGGAAATGTCAGGATTACAGGACAGTACTTACAGTAATGCTTGGACCACATCCTTCCATATTCCTTCCAATTTATCATCTATAAATCATTCTACATTTGATGCTATATAGTCATTGAACATAGCATAAATTAAGAAATAGATTCTCTGGACACTGTGCTTTGTGGTCAGTCAGATGCATTAAGCAGTAGAGCTTTTAGAGAGATTCCTCCCTTGGACTTGCACATCATCTGCTGTACAATTGAAGCACAATGTTTTGGAAGCTGGCTTGGCCTCTGTCCTCACCTGAGCATGAAGCAAAACCAGCGGTTAAATCTTGCTAAAGTTGTACAGCAGATAGTTGATGGCAGTCCAAGAGATGATGTTGCTGAACTGAAATCTGAAAGTGTGACTTGTTGGAGATGTGGACGTGTTTCTGTACAGAATGTGGTAAGAACAAGATGGCTGCTGGTTTATTTGTGTGTGAGAATTATAAATTGACAAACATAACCTACAATACAGTGACACACTTTGATGCATCGTATCTGCTAGGACAGATTGCTGCACATGTGGCCCTGTTTCCCACCAGTGTTATGTTAGTAATGCTCAATGTACATTTATTACAGTGTCTGTATGCTTCAATATACACACACAAAGTGTGCAGTCAAACACAACACTTTAATGCTGTACAGCAATGTGCTGCCTGTTTGGTTCGTCAGAACCATCATTGGCCACTTTTTTTTACAAAAGTTTAAAATGTCAGTCCACTGGCAACATGAAAATTCTTTTAAAAATTGTCTGTAGGCTCCTTCAAAAGCTGTTACAGTTCTGACATGTCTGTCTGCAGCAGGTAAATAAATACAAATATCAAATAGCAAACTGAATTTGCTGTTGTGTGGCCAACATTTTAGTCTCGTTGTTTTCCAGTAATATATTGCCAGAGATCATTTTACTGCTGTACATGAAATTGTGTTGGTTTTGCTTCCTTCTCAAAAGCCTTCATAGCTGCCATGTTTGGGTTACTCAATCTGGAGAAGGTGTGATAACGTTCAGCAGTGTGCTGTGTGCACCAAGTTTGGTGAATCTACATTTCTTGATTCAAAAGTTCTTTGGAAGCTGGTGTGTATCCTGACTTGATGACATAAATTATTAATCAAGTGGCCCTGAAGCCTCACACTGGGCCTGAGAGGGAGGAAGTAAGAGAAAACTAGAGAAATTTACATAATGAAGAGCTTCATGATTTGCACTGCTCCAAAATGTTATTCAGGTGGTCACATCAAGAAGAATGAGATGGCAGACATGTGGGGCAGGAGATAAATATGTAGAAGTGAAGGAAAGAGCCGACTTTGAAGACCTAGGCATAGATGGGAGGACAATATTAAAATGGATCTTAAAGAAATAAGATGGTAGGGTGTGGACTGGATTTATAGCGGCACATGGTGGGCTTATGTAAGCATGGTGATGAACATTTGGGTTCCTTAAAATGTAGGAAATTTACTGACTTGATAAGGAATTGTTAGCTTCTCATTAAAGACTCTTGTCCTTGGAGGTAGTTACTTGGTTTGTTTGTTTGTTTGTTTCCTTGCTTGCTTGCTTCCCTGCTAGATAGTCAATTGGCTAGTTAATGAAACTCATGCCTTATTCTCTTGCCTGTCATGCAGGATGGAAGGGCATATCTGTTTGCTTGTGGAATGGGTCAGTTTTTTGATCCTATCAGAGGCCTGTGTTACTATGGCCCCTCGACACATTGCACTGGCCCTCCCTCTGCACCCACAGAAGATGTCAGCCCAGCTGTGAACAGTTCCTTGCACCCAGCAGCTATTGTTAGTAGGGACACTAATGATGTTGGCTTCAGCAGATACAGCATTGAGCTCAACAGTAAGGAGGTCCTTTCAGGTAGGTGTCTTGAGGGGCTGCCAACAACACTGCCATTGGGTCACTTTGTTGTTATATGTTGTAAATAAGATAGTTTGTAAACTGGTGCATTTTTGTATGAGATTTGGGGTTCACGCAGCAGTGCTGCTGAACAGTACAATCTTCTGTGATGTGACACTGTCAGAAAGGCAGTTCCTGACATTTCAGAGGATCATAGAGCCTTCCTCTTCAGGTTCAAGTAATCCCAGCCATGTCTTTGGATCATTTGGTCCTGCAGATGAGGGCACTACAAGCTTTTGGAACGTTGGCTGCATTTGCCTGGATTCACAAGGAGATCCATGAAGCACCTCAGCTAGGGGATGCTGTGGAGTCCCTGCTGAGGTTCAAACCAGCTGCCTGTCAAGTACCAATCATAATCATTACCATTAAGCTGATTTGTTCAGGCTCAAACACCAGTCAGTAAGGTGCAACATATTACACTTGGTGTGCCGTTTACATTTGCAGGACCTTGGCCATTGCTGCTTGGCATCTGTCAGGAATGTGAATTTATTGTTGTTGTTGTTGTTGTTGTTGTTTGTCATTATTATTATTATTGAATTTCTCACTTCTCAAATTTGGCTGGGAAATATTCACCTGTCCTGGGATGTAGTAATCAACAGGATTAGGCTTGCTGGTCTTATTTGTAGTTTAGAAAGTTTCTTACAATTATTATTATTTCTCCTTTTGTCCAGATTTATTCATTTGGGGAGGGGGGGGGAGAATTTCAAAATCACATTTTTGAGACAGAGGCAGGCAGCAGTAATGCAGGCACCTCACTTTCTCAGATTTATAGCATAGTAAGGTTCAAATAACTGTCTGTAAATCATTGTGATTTCTTTGTTTGTTTACTAATTCCAGAGGAAAAATACAAGATTGTGTGCTACTTCACAAGTTGGGCGTTTTATCGAAAGGGCGATGCCAAGTTTGTTCCAGAGCACATGGACTCCAGGCTGTGCACGCACATTGTGTATGCATATGCCTCTCTTGATCCTGAGGAGCTTACTGTGAAGCCTTTTGACAACTGGGCAGATATAGAAAACAGTAGGTAGTTCTCAATACTATTCTGTGGTGCAGTGCACTAGAATCCAATAATGCTACATGCAGCGTGTGACATTAGTTTATTGTACTTTTGCACTTAACCCTTTCTCTAATTAAAACGTTTTGCATTCCTGAACAATTATCAATATCTTTTTAACGTGTCTGTATTCTACACAATTTCAGTCCTTTGCTGTATTCTGTTTGCCTGATTATATAGTACAGACCAGAATTTAACATTTGGCTGTAAAGATGTGCACTGTTTGCTTCTGTTTGTGTTCATTATACAACAACATATCCTTTACAGTTATTCTTTCTTTAACAGTTTTGGTTCCACTAATTTCCTACACATTTTGCTGTTCTCTGTACCAAGCACACTATCAATCACAGTTTGTGTAACACAATGTGCTGTCATTAAAGTGGTTTTCTGTCACATTATTTAGATTTCTATCAACGTTTGACGTCTCTGCATGGCCCCAGGCCACACGGGGCTGATGTGAAGGTTCTGTTAGCTCTTGGTGGCTGGACTGACTCAACGGGAGATAAATACTCCCGTTTAGTGAGTGATGGTGGCACAAGAAGGAAGTTTGTGTCTAGTGTCGTCAGTTACCTGAGACGGCACAATTTCAAGGGTCTTCATCTTGACTGGAACTACCCAAAATGCTGGCAGTCTAATTGCAACAAGGGACCTGCATCAGATAAAGCCAACTTCGCTAAACTTGTCCAGGCAAGCACCAATTTTCAAATTAGTGAAGAGGAATGCATTTGGTAGAGCCCAGTTACAATCTTATGGCACTGTGCAGAGAAGCGATTTCAGTCACCATACTGGACGTCATGACAGATGCCATAAGACTGAAACCTGATGCTCATGATGGGCTTGTATGCATACATGGCCGTTAATATGATAAGGGAATGAATGATAAATCATTTAGGGACCTACATAACACACTCATCTTCATGATTTATTGAGGGACTGGATTCTTCTGGCCCTGGGGGGGGCAAGTAGCAGGCTGTTATGAATGTGATAATGAACCTTTGGTTTTCATAAAATGCAGGGAATTTATTAACCAGCCAACAACTGGTTAGCATCTGAAGAAGGACCCTGCTGTACATAGTGAGACTGTTTGTTTGGTTTTATAGATGACATATCTGATACTGTTTGCTTTTCATCTGTTTTTGTTGAAAATATACGTACATACATACATATACATACGTACATACATATACAAACGTCCATACATACATACATATACACATATGTACAGCTACATGTAATTGTGTAATTGGAGTTTCAAATAACAAATGTATGTTTGTGGCAGGAACTAAGTAAGGAGTTCCAGAGGCATGAGCCCCCATTGGTGTTGGCAGTTGCCTTGTCAGGCTACAAGGAGGTGATAGATCATGCATATGACTTGGCTGCAATCGGACGCTATGTGGAGTTCATGTCTGTGATGTCTTATGATTATCATGGTGCTTGGGAGCGTGTCTTGGGCCATGTCAGCCCTTTGTACTACAGAAGTGGTGATCAATTCCCTCAGTACAATACGGTAGGTTTGCAGTCACTTCCCTCGGTGCAACACTGTATGATTTTAGTCATTTCCCTTAGTACAACACAGTATGTTTGCAGTCACTTCCCTCAGCACAACACAGTATGTTTACAGTCACTTCCCTCAGCACAACACAGTATGTTTCCGGTCACTTCCCTCAGTACAACACAGTATGTTTGCAGTCACTTCCCTCAGCACAACACAGTATGTTTACAGTCACTTCCTTCACTACAACACAGTATGTTTACAGTCACTTCCCTCAGCACAACACAGTATGTTTACAGTCACTTCCCTCAGCACAACACAGTATGTTTACAGTTACTTCCCTCAGTACAACACAGTATGTTTACAGTCACTTCCCTCAGTACAACACAGTATGTTTGCAGTCACTTCCCTCAGTACAACACAATATGTTTGTGCACCATTTCAGGTTCACACTCTACCATGGCACACAATGTACACTTACAGATCAACATTGTAAGGAAGTACAGTTTTAAGAGCAATGCGATGATATACATACAGTATACAGTGTTACAGTGTTAGCAGCAATATGCTTAAGTTGATAGCATTGTTATACTGTACAGATCAATGTATTTGCTTATGAGGGTACCTTCTGTTGATGTTCTTTTCTGTGTTTGTTCTAAGGGTACTGTATTAGGCTATATTATGTCAACTGCCTAATTTGTATAGTGTCAAATGGGACACAGTACAATTATCTGTACACATAATTGACACACTATATTTGTGTCTGTCCAACATGCTTTTTAATTTGAGAACTACTGGTCTTTACAGTCTGGCACATGGAAATGCTTAGTGTAATTTTAACCCTGGATTAACAAATGGACATTGAATTTCAGTTTTATACAGGTTAAGATAGCCGCAGATTCTGTACTTACAGCATGCATTTTGTCTTGTTTCAGAATTATTACTAGTTGTGTTTATAGCAGTCTGTTTCCTTCCTCATTATGTCAGGTTCATTGAATATGACTGTACTGTTGTATAATTTGACATAAAGCAGTCTCTGCAGTTGAAGAGTGAAGCTGTCTGCAATGTGGTGGTGTGTTGCTGGGTGCATGATTGCCAACATTTTGAACACTTCACTAGCCTTCATCTTGGACTGCTTGACTCTGAAGTTGAAGGTGAAAGAGTCCCTTAAAATGTCAGTATGTACAGCCCCATTGACACAGCACCACAGCTAAGAGACCTGTGTGCTCAGTAAGAGCTGTGAGAATGTCACAACCCACAGTTGCTGCAGTTGTCACTGTGCTGTAACTAACATAAAGTACATCCTGCATCCTGTGGAATTTCTGAAAATTAATGACTGTTTTACATTCCATAATAGAATTATACAATGGAGCACTTAGTTAGATTGGGAGCCCCTCGCCATAAGATGCTGGTTGGAATCCCATTCTATGGGCAGAGCTTCACACTGGGGTCCCGGACCAACACTGAGCCCGGGGCACCGTCCAGTGGCCCAGGCAAACCTGGCAAGTACACCAATCAACCGGGCATGCTGGCGTACTATGAGATTTGTGATGAAGGTAAGTCATTGCATCAGACACGAATATCTTATTGCTCAGACACTTGATGTCAGGGTTTTTCTGTTGATTGTTTTGGTGTTTCCTGCATAAGCTTTTCAATGGATCAGTCAAGGAACCTGCATAAAGGGGAAATTGTAAAGATAAGGTTATTTTTTTGATTGAGCAATTATTTAATTATTATCGACTTTTAAGTACAATCGCTATTATCAGGACAGCTTGGATTTGTGGTTACTTTAATGCTAAAGAAAAATTCATGAAACACAACTTGATGGATGTTATCTGATTGTGCTTCCAACAGTCAGTAAATATTCAGTTAAATTACCATCTGACACAAATACAATGCAATACAGCACATAGCTGTGTTAGTTAGTAGTTTAACTGAATTTTTATTGATGGTAGAACACTAGTTGTAATGAACAACATACAATATTCCTGTCTGAAGTCACATGCTGTTGGTGCAGGTACACTCTCTTCTGTTATTCAGTGCTCATTAATTTACAGCACGTTGTCGTCCACTGCAAGAAAATCTTCAAAACTCAACTTGAATTTCAAATTTTTCTGCTTCAGTTAATAAAAATGAAGAACCAAAATGGTGAAAACAGAATGAAACAATTAATATACAGGGGCATATGTGTGCTATATGTATGGGGTCATATGTATGTAATGTATAGGGTCATATGTGTGCTATATGTATGGGGTCGTATGTATGTAATGTATAGGGTCATATGTGTGCTATATGTATGGGGTCATATGTATGTAATGCATAGGGTCATATGTGTGCTATATGTTTGGGGTCATATGTATGTAATGCATAGGGTCATATGCGTGCTATATGTATGGGGTCGTATGTATGTGATGTATAGGGTCACATGTGTGCTATATGTATGGGGTCGTACGTATGAGTGCTATTTGTAAGGGGTCATATATATGTTCAATCTGTAGGGACATATATATGCAATATACAGTAACTCCCTGACATACATAATACTTGACTTACGTAAATTTCACTTTACGTAAATTTTTGCCAGCCAGTGCCAATTTAAAAAAGTTGTTTAAACATATTTTGTGTCCCATGGGAAATAAATGGGGGACCGTACTGGGGCAGCAAGAATATGTGGATGGCACAACTGCATAAGGCAAGTGCCTTAAAAAAAGGCAATTTTCCTGTGCGTGAGATAGAAGTTAATTTAATTTAGGGAAATTCTGACTTATGTAAAATTGAACTTGCGTAAAATTCTGCAGAACGCAACTTCTACATAAGTCAGGGAGTGGCTGTATGCAGTATATAGCAATATACACATACAATATATATTGTGACATATGTGTGCAATATATACAAATGTACATATGCAGTCACTGAATTACAACTCTGCTGTTTCCTGTGTGGCCTATATAAGCCATATTAACCCTTTGATGCCGGAATTAAATCTTTGATGCCGGAATTAAACCCCCCCCCCCCGCCCGTCCACTTTAGTGGCCGTTCGGCTATTTAAAGTGCTCACTGCACGACATATATATATATATGTCATTCGGCAGCTAAGGGTTAACATTAGTCTCTGTATGGTACACAAACTGTATGTATCCCTGATAGTGGTAAAATGATAAACAAAGACACACAAGAGAATATTAAATTGATGTTGCTGTACCTTATATAAGTATGCTTTGATTGTGTATTGTTAATATCTATCCGGACACTGTAGTGCACATTTTTATATTTGTAACAGTAAAAAGGTCTAAGGGGATACCCATAACAATTCTTCTTTCAGTTCGTAACCAACGCTGGACAGTGAAGCGTGATCGATACAGAGCCACAGGACCGTATGCTTATTCAGGAGACCAGTGGGTTGGCTATGAAGATACTGAGTCTGTCAAAGAAAAGGTACGTGAGCTGGCAATAAACATAAGAAGGTATAAGTTTTGGTACATAACAACTGTAGAGCATTGCTTGTTATGTTTTATGTATGGCACACACACACACACATATTGTTTGGTCCAGCTGTGCAACTGTCATATAAAATATTATGTGTAAGAATGCCAAACCAGCTCCATTAAGGGGGGAGAATTTTTCTTCTAGGATATGACACTGCATTGCTAGTTAACCAGTTCCTATAGTCTCAAAGGAATACAGTGCCCTCATCTTTGAGAGTCAAGATGTCTTGTTGGACATCTAATCCCCTGAAGACAAGGGCACTGCATTTCCTCAAGAAATCAGGAACTTATCGCCAGTGGAGCGGCATCATATCCCCTGATTATCACATGCCAGAAGGCAATAACCTGACATACTTGCCATGAAAACCTCTAATACTTTAATGGCACAATTTTTTGTGATAATTAATGAATGTCAGTTGTCATGATGTAACTTGCCACATGATGTCTTACTGCATATAATTCTTGATCTGACACTTTCTTTTAATTTCAGGTAAAGTACATTAAAACAATGGGTTTTGGAGGGGCAATGGCATGGACAGTCGATTTGGACGACTTCAACAACCTTTGCTGCAGAGAACCTTTTCCTTTGCTGCGAACGATCAACCGTGAACTGGGCAGCTTACCAGAACAGGAGCCCACGACCGTCGACTGCACCAAACCGCCAGCACCCATCACGCCAGTACCACCTACCCTTACCACTGGTGTTGATACAGGCAAGTTGTGTGTATCTGTTCTATTGGAGAAGATGGCAGTTATTTGTAACAGGTGATTACAAGTGACAAATCACGAGGTGGAGATGAGTGCACAAAGGAACGATATTCAGAAATGTTTACATAAATTTGAATAGCTGTGTTTATGCTATGGTTATTAATAAATGCAAGTATGACCTGTTCTGTTCGTTTATTCCTTCTGTACACTTGTCATCTTCCTCTTGTCCTATTTTCCATTCATGTCAGAACATTTTCCTCGCCCTCTGCTTTACATTAAAACAGTTTCATTCTGTCTGAACATAACTATGGCCTCTGCTGAACACTTTTTCCGTACCCTAGTCAAAGTGCTGCAGTTAGCCATAGCAGGAATAGCCTGTTCATGGGGTTCTTCCTGCCAGTTAGCTTCACTGCAGATGAGTGTGGCAGGATTTATGTCCTTGGCAATGTCATGACAGCAATTGACTTATACTTTTACATAAATTATTTTTCTTTGTTGCTTAACATTATGTCTGTGTTCCACAGAGCCCCTTGCCTCTAGGAGAAAGTGGTATGTACTTAATTTTGTGGCAGTTATTCTGTTGTGTACAGTGCTGTCTGTAGCAACAGGTTATCATTTAACTGTATCCAGTAATGTGCAGTTTAATTCTTTTCTTGTATTGAAATGTAAGTCATTTGTAAAGGATTTGAATCATCTAAACTGAGTCATGAAGATAAACTGTTCAGAATTCATTCCCATGTTTTAAAGTAATGTGTATGTGTAGGTGAAATCAGTTCAACACCACCACATGAAGTACCGACTTCTTCTTCTACAACTTGGCCAGACTGGACAACTGAGTCAAGTTCTGCCACTACAAGACCAACAGTATCAACCACAACACCACCATGGTGGCAACCACCAGTAACCACAGCTTCCACATCCAGGCCAACCACTACAAAACCACCATGGTGGCTACTACCAACTACTACAACCACAACCACCACTCCACAACCTACCACAACCATAACCACCACTCTACAACCTACCACAACCAAAACTACCACCACACATCATCCCCATTCCACTACTGCTGGTGTAACAACACCTGTACCGGATGTTCCTTCGCCGGGAACACCTTGCAGTGCTGGCGAATATCTCCCGGATCCTTCAAACTGCAATGCATATTACCGCTGCATTTTGGGAGAACTGAGAAAAGAATACTGTGCAGGTGGATTGCATTGGAATACGCAGAGCAGAGTGTGTGACTGGCCAAGTGTAGCAAAGTGTGAAAAGGGTGAGTAGTCTAGATGCACTTTGTAATGGATCTCACTTCTGAAGGAGAACTTTAACATGCTGTAGATGAGGCACATCTGTGTTTTGCATACGACATTTCAAATAATGAGTTCTCACCTTATGTGGAGTGATATCTTAGTTTCATTGTAGAGTAGGGACTTCTGAACTGCACCTGTGTGGGAGCTACGTCTGGACAGCACCAGCCACATATTTCCATCCTTTGTGCTTGATGTGATTAATTTAGAGTAACAGAATCATTGTCACTTAAAATGCACATTTATTAATACAGTGCATAGTTGGTTGCTCTACCTGCATTTTAAGCCCTTCAGTTATAACAGGACACACTGCAGTGAAAGTTCTGCAGTTGGTACCGGCTTATCAGCTTCATATTTAACTTCTGTAAACATTTATGATGTTTGTCCAGACATCGTAATAATGGAAATATACGAGCAATGAGACACAATAATTATACACAATTATAAACAATAATTACACACAATAATTATACACAATAATACACAATAATTACACACAATAATTATACATAATAATACACAAAAATTATACACAATAATATACAATAATTATACCCAATAGTACACAATGATTATACACAATAATACACAATAATTATACCCCTATAATTAAAGTAATGGCTTTGTGACCAGAAAAGGATGAGGTAGATTAAGGGAAATGCCCTCAATTTGTAATGTTAACGGATTTTACACTGTTGCAGAATCTACAATATTGGCAACTACAGACACTTCCCCATGGTGGACCACATCTGAGACAACAAGTACTGCAGGATGGTGGGTGACAACAACAACAGGAACAACAACAACAACAGCTACAACAACGACAACAGCAAGAACAACAACACCTAGTCCAAGTACAGAGGTATTCATATCATATTTCAGTCTTATTTTACATGAGAAATAATATTACAGTAACCTGTGTGTAAACACTCAGTCAAGAATTACATCAGAAATGTTAAACAGGTAATATTCCATACTAAAGTGTAAGCACAGTGCAAAGAGTAGCATATTGATGCATTTGTCCATTCTTGGCCCAAATCTAAAAGTTCCATTAGCGTAGAAATCAAGCTACTGCATTGACAGTTCCATCTTCAGGGTATATGGTGACCATAGAGGTGGACATTAGTAGACTACATGGCATCTTCAGGAAATCCACCTACTGGACTGTCCCACTAAAACTGTTCCACCAAACCAGGGAGTTGTAAAGACCATACCGGCAGCCATCAGCCACACCAGAAACATCTGTGGTATAATTGCAGAGTAAATTGAAATGTTTACAGGACAAATACGGTTCAATAACAAAGTTTGTTTCTTCATTTTAAATGCATCTATTGCAACTTTGAGGTTCCCAGGGATGTACTGTAAAGGTTCAAGCATGTTGGGATGTGTCACTATGTCATTAGTTGTATAGTTCTGGGATGTGTCACTGTGTTATTAGGTTTCTTTTAAATTGACATTCAGCATGCTCCATTACATATTAATACTACATGCTTTAGAGTTAAATATTCACAATATGGTTACATATATTTACCACTTATGTGCAATTTCTTCTGTTTTCTACAGTAACAGCAGGTTTACTTTCGGTTTTCTAATGTAGTACCTATTGCGTTTTGATCTTCTGTCTACTGCATTATTAACTAATTAGCTTATTAGCTAAATTAACTAACTGAGGCACAATATGTATATTTTCAAAGAATTGCTTATAATGCGCTAAAATCTATTGATCTTGCAAACTTCGTGAATGTCTCGATGTGGTTCCTTGTGGGTTGTTCAAACGGAGGGGGCCAGGTGTCACCTGTTCAGACCATGGCATTTTGTAGTATTCTTCTCCATTTTCTAGTTGTGTGCAGTTCAAAATTATGTGGTTAATTGTCTGTTCTTCTTTTAGTCCACAAGGGCATGTTGAATTGGGAATAATCTTGAATTTATGGAGGTATGATCTGGTTACACTGTGACCCGTTATCACGGCCATAAATTCAGCTGAGATAGTTATCATTATCTTCATTCTCTCTTCTATGTATGGGAAGAATAATGTACTGACTGCTTCTTTTGTAGAGCTGAGCTTGTCCACTGCTCCTTCCATTTTGTTATTTCTTTCTCCTTCCCTTCTGTAATTATAGTCAGTCTTGGTAATTTATCGCACACTAATTCTCCTATGTCATCTGTTGCTGCCTTCTTGGCCAGACAGTCTGCCATTTCATTTCCTTGTATTCCAACATGTGCCTTCACCCAGTTAAAAAAACATTGTCCATTGTTGGTCCTCCAGCCTCTTTATTTCTTTCCTTATATTCCCTACTATTATATAGTGTTTGTTTCTATTCTGCAGTGTGTCCAGTGTCCCAAACATACACACCCAACAATTCAGTGTCACATCCGAGAACAACACACCCAAAAACACAGTGTCACAAGCACACTCAACAACAGTGTTACATCCGAGAACAACACACCCAACAACATAGTGTCACATCCCAGAACAACACACCCAACAAAACAGTGTCATATCCCAGAACAACACGCCCAAAACACAGTGTTACATCCCAGAACAACACACCCAACAACAGTGTCATATCCCAGAACAACATACCCAACAACACATTGTCATATCCCAGAACAACATACCCAACAACACAGTGTCACATCCCAGAACAACACGCCCAAAAACACAGTGTCACATCCCAGAACAACACACCCAACAACACAGTGTCACATCCCAGAACAACACACCCAACAACACAGTGTCACATCCCAGAACAACACACCTAACAACACAGTGTCACATCCGAGAACAACACACCCAACAACATAGTGTCAAATCCCAGAACAACACACCCAACAACAGTGTCACATCCCAGAATAACACGCCCAAAAACACAGTGTTACATCCCAGAACAACACACCCAACAACAGTGTCATATCCCAGAACAACATACCCAACATCACAGTGTCATATTCCAGAACAACATACCAACAACACAATGTCACATCCCAGAACAACATGCACAAAAACACAGTGTCACATCCCAGAACAACACATCCAACAACACAGTGTCACATCCCAGAACAACACACCCAACAACACAGTGTTACATCCCAGAACAACACACCCAACATCACAGTGTCACATCACAGAACACTTGAATCCTACAACCCATTGTATGTTCACAGATTATACCTGCTACTGAAGAATGTTCCAGTGGTCAGTACTACCCAGATCCTGGATCCTGCACTACTTTCTACATCTGCGTTAATGGCAGACCAATAAAGCAGACATGTGCTCCAGGGCTGTTGTGGAACCAAGCACAGACGATGTGTGATTGGACCTTTAATGTGCGGTGTGCCAGTTCCTTGTCACATCTCTATGAATATCCACGTAAGATGCATTGCTGGCAGTGCAGTAGCACATTTACATTAGACATTTGTGCTGTAACAGTTCTGATTCCAAAATAAGAGTTATCAAGGATTCAAGTCTTCTGGGATACGGCATTGTGTCTCAAGATGAGTAGTTTGCATCATTTCAAGGGTTCTCAGTGTCTGTCTTCAGGGTCCAGCCATCCAAGTAGATGAAGGCCCTGGGCCCCTTCACATTGCCAGGATACACTAACCCAATGACACTGCATCATATTCCACAGTACATAAGTCATTAATAGCCCAATGTGGAAACCTCATATCTTGCATGTAAGGTGTGAAGCTCAAATAATTACCATAAATATTTTCAAAATATCTGACAGCCATGTGTATCCTCCCTCCAACAATTACAGCTCTCATTCACTGGAGTTGTGCTGCAGCTCAGCAGTTAGTTAACAGCCTCTCACCATACATGTCCAGGTTCAGACCCTGGTCAGTCCACATTATAGTTGTAGTGGTCATGGTGGAACTGGAACAGGTTTTGCTCTGAGTTTTTCCACTTTCTCCAATCAGTACCATTCTGCTAGCACTTCCTTCTCATTCAGTTATTTCTACTAGTGTTATATAATTTTAGCAATTGGCAGTAAAAGTGCACCCTTGTACAGGCACTGAGGCTCTGTACAGGCCGTACGGCCCATAGGGGGAGTAGTAGAATAGCTCTACTCTTTCTTGACCACTAGCAATTGGCAGTACTGTTAAATAACACGTTAATGAATAGTATATATTTTTTTTAATGAGTACAAATTACAAAGTGTTGTGAAGAAAAATGATCAGATTAAGTGCAAAAATATAAAGAAATTATAGTTCCATAACACAGACTCAAGTTGAAGACCCTTCCTCAGAGGTCCATGAGAGTGTTCTTATATGCTGTGTATATAATTCCTAAAAGTTGGATTCAGTACAAATTATAATGGAATCACTGAATCCAGCAAGAAATTGTGTGTATTCAAATCCAATTATCTCCTAAATTGCCCGCTGTTATGAGAATTCTGGTCTCTTGAGGTGACTCTGCATCATTGTTAAGTGGTTTCCAACATTTGGAGGGGACATGTCACCTCCATTTTTATGTCATCTTTTGGAAGTAATCTGTCCAGCTGCTTGTGAGACCTACTAGTGTTTAGAATTTCCCTCGAATGGGTTATGAGCCGAGAGCAGAGTAAGTCCTTTGGTCGGGTTGCTGCCTTTAGCCTGTGGAGAGATGAAATATATGAGAAAAACAGCAGGATAACGAAGATTAAGAAAGGCAGCCCATGTAAGGGTGGTGACTAACCCCTGGTTTGTACAAAATGTGGGACTACAGAAGAAATTGGATGTGATGTGTAAACAGAATGCCTCATAACAGATTACCCAGAATTATAAAACGTTACACACCAAAACGGAAAGAACCAGGGGAGACCACTGAAGAGACCTTCTGATGTGTGAGAATGGAACAGGTGAAGAGTGGCCCAACTCCATGATAGCTACATGATGATGTCATCTTCAACTTCAAGGGTCCAAAGTCCACATTGAAAGCCAAGGCAGTTTAGGCAAGTGGTGGCAGGAGGTTGAAAGAATTATGATGAGTGAATACGGGGTGTTGGCAGGCCTGGGTGTACAGAAGGTGAGGCCCTAAAATGGGTCATGATTGGATGTGAAACTTACCCATCAATGCAGGGCCACATCACAGAAGACGGGAATCAGCAATTACATGTGTGTGTGTGGAAACCTGAAAACTTGAAGACATAGTTCTGCTAGCATTAGTAAACCATCTTGATATGTTTGTGTTGCAGAGTTTCTGAAGATTATGAAAGGCAGCCCATGTAAGGATGGTGACTACAGTGCAGCACAAGACTGTACTAAGTATCTGGTCTGCCTGTGGGGCACATATCAATCGTTCACATGTGGGCCAGGACTGCACTGGAACAGTGTAAGTTGTAACGTGAAAATATCAGCAGCTGTGCTGAGAGTCTTCACAACTAAATATAGTGATTAGTTCAGACTGATAAATTGTCACAAATGTTGCAATGCATTTCAAGTGCCAAACGGCTCTTTCATTTGAAGAACTTGTGCAGTAGCAGTAGTAACAACATCTTGTACAGTTTGTTGTGCAGTTATTGTAATGTGCGTACCGTGCATCTTGTACAATTTGTTGTGCAGTTATTGTAATGTATGTACCGTGCATCTTGTACAGTTTGTTGTGCAGTTATTGTAATGTATGTACCATGCATCTTGTACAGTTTGTTTTGCAGACCAACAAATGCTCAATGTATATATATTAATAATATTTTATATATATATATTATATATTGAGTGCCTATGATATATAAACTATAAGCAATGTGTATGTTGTGCATTTGTTTGTCTTGATAATAAACAAAAATTTTGTGGTGGCGCAAAATTCATTAAAGCACTGAAGGAGAAGTTCATTTCATGCAGCACAAAATCAGTCAGCCCCACTTAATTGGGCTGAGAGTGATCTGTGAAATAGGTGTAGAGTGGAGGAAGCCAACTTGCCAGCCACACGGTCTCACCAGATTCAGCAGAACCGCTCATGAAATGCTGGAAATGGGTGATCATGAAAGTTTGAAATCCTTAACACTGATACTCTATTGTACAGTGGAACTGCCATTCATTTTAATATGTCACATCATTTAGCATTCAGTGTCACTGGTCCCATAGTAATAAATCCCATTGTCACAGTTCCTGCATATTAGTGTCACCCAGGGTAGCTCCAGCAGCATAGTGACTATGCCATGGGATGGGTGAATGAGATCCTAGTTCTGTTACCTGAAAGGGCAAGAAATTTTTCACTTGATACCAAAGAAATACAATTTGTTGCAGGGATCTTTAACAGTGTGCTAAAAACTTACTATTGGCTGTGTTCAGGACAGAGCTGGAAATTACGCATTGTTGAACAATATCAGTCTAAAACACAGCATCTATATCAAGTTACAGCTTGTGAGATTTCAAGTTCTTACAGCTGTGTTTCTGAGTGCTCAGGGCTTCTGGGATGTGATGCCATGTTGCTGGCCAAGTAACTGTTCCTCTTGGACTGCTTGTGCCTTGAAACACTGTGTTGGTGTCCATTCTCCCAACAACACCATCTCCCTTCCTAGAACACTTGAATCCTCAAAGGGTTTTTTGTTAGTAGTACAGTACATTAGAGACAGCTGCAATGTTGTCTGCCCTGTAGTTCTGTAAATTTTGTGCAAGCTGTGTGTACACTTGTGACACTACAGTACACCACAGCAAAACCTTAAACTGTGATCCCTGTATGTATGCTTTTTGTTTTCCTTTGAAGGAAGCACGTCTCTGTGATTGGCCTCACAGAGCTCATTGTAAATCTGGAGGTGGTGATGTAAAGCCAACTGGTTTACCGACTGTAAGACCGACTCCTCCACCAACGCAGCCAACACTTCCACCGGCATCGTCAACTGAGGATACGTTGTCTAGCAGTGGAGAAGTTGTAAGTTCCACCACCAGTCTACCAACTGTGGAACCCACAAGACCTCCACAAGGTGGCACCTTATCTGGTAATTGTGTTCATGTCTTTATTGTTTCTGCAGTAAAAGTCAAGAACTTTATCCTAATTTATCATCTTAAAAGTGAACAGATGCCTTATAATGCAGCGGTAACTTAAATTCATTCTGCATACTGTGAGATTTCAGGTTTCCACAATGGTGTTCCTTATGAAACAGGTCATTAGGAATGTAACGCTGTGTTGTTTGGTGAGTGGGTCCCAGCACAGTGGTTTCATTTTCTTTGACTGTTTGATCCTGAAGATACTATGAACTTTTGAAACGCTGGGGACCACTCACTGAAGAACATAGCATAAAACAAGACAGGGGCTGTATGTATAACATAACATTGAGGCGCGTTTGTGCAAACACTTGCAGTAGAGAAACCTTAAGTATTACATATTGTGAGGTGTATGTCTATAGCCTTAGGCATGCAGCGTGCACCACACATGCACCACAATGTCTTCTGTGACCTGCCCCACTCTACAGTATTTTTTCACATTATCTCATAAATGGCATGATTTTTTAAAAAAGTTATTGAACACAAAATGTGTTTTGATATCCGCTTCAAATTTTTCTTAAACATTTCCCACTCTAAGAAGACTTGAATGAGATATGATCTAAAATGTGTATCGGTCTGCATGTACAGTACCGTTATTATTGTCAGACTGTAATGAAACTTGAATTCTCTTGACAGATTTTTTGAAAAATATTCAAATACCAAATTTCATAAAAATCCTTCTAGTGGTAGCCAAGTTGTTCCACGCAGACAGATGGGTGGACGGACAGACATGATGAAGCTGACAGTTGCTCTTTGCAATTTTGCGAACATGCCAGAAATTGGAAGTCTTGATTCCAGACTTTCCATGGTGAGGGACATTTTGTATTCAAGCACACACAGTATGATGGTGAACAGCAAGGAATGTTTACAGGTTGACAGCTTATTTACGAGAAGACAGTGAGCACAGAGTTATGTTATGACTGTACCACCTCCTAATATTTAGGTAGTACAGTTAGTTTAATTGGGAAATAAAGCAGTTCAGTTTAATAGCCTAAATTTAACATGGTGACAGCACCATGTTGGGCGTTTTGCTCTGAAGTTGGCAGTATTTACAGTTAGTACTCATGTTGTCATGTTAATGTTTTAGTTAGTGTTTTAGTGCAGTATTACCAAATTCACCAATTAATTTATATAAATGTTACAGGTACAGGTTACTGTTATTGCATTACAGTAAGGCTGTAGTGTCATGTAACATAATACACTAGTTACACATTTAAATTGTTTAAATCAGAGTACAGTTTTATTGTGTTATGTTGTCTTTAGATATTTGCATAATACAAAACAATTCACAAATTATATACTGTACATGTTGCCACATCGCAGAACAAGAACATCATAAGAATGTGTGAGACCTCAATCCGAAGGTATCCATGTAATGTGCCAGAATCAGGGAATTGTACCAATATTATGATAAATGCAGAGCATGTTATGTTCCTATTGCAGGCTATTTTAAGGTGGTGTGTTACTTCACAAACTGGGCCTGGTACCGGCAGGGAGTAGGGAAATACCTTCCAGAGACGATAGATGAACGACTTTGCACCCACATTGTGTATGGCTTTGCAGTGCTGGACTATGAAAACCTAATTGTAAAGGCTCATGACTCTTGGGCTGACTATGACAACAGTAAGTGCAGCATAATTCAAATAAAGGTAGCACTTTGCACATCATCATGCAGTAGCCAGTGAGCTGTATCAATTGTCAGGAAACTGCCAAATTTTATTTGCAGTTAACATGGAAGATGGTTGGTGCTAACACAAGTGACACATATTTCATCATTGTAGGATCACTGGTTACTTTGTTTTGAACATGTTAATGGGTTTACTTCTTCTTGAATTGCTCTGTATAAGTGTGCTGATAATAATGTTTCTACTCTCTGACATCTGTGTTTCAAGGTAGGGCAGCTGTTGTCACTGGCAGATATTCTTGAGAACTATGCTGTAGATCACTGCAGACTGTAACAAGTGTCTTTCTGTCGCACCTGAACTGTGTTAAGCAGTTTTTTTTTAAATTTTGATATGTGGTGTGTAATTAAATGAAGGATAATTATGTAGGCAGGGCATGTGGCAATTATGAAGGAGAAGAGAAAGAGTTTTGGTGGGAAGACTTGTAGGAAAGAGACCTCTTGGAAGACCTAGGCATAGATGGTAATATAATATTAAAGTGTATCTTAAAGCAATAGGATGGTGGGGCATGACCTGGATTCATTTGTGTCAGGACAGGGTGAAGCTACAGGCTGTTGCAAACATATGTGCCATAGAATGTGGGGAATTTGTTGACCAGCTGTGGAATTTCAGTGCTTTCAAGAAGGACTCTGCTGTATGGAGGTAGTTGGTTGGTTGGTTTGTTTGTTAATTCATTAGTTAGTTTTTATGTATGTTTTTGTTTGTTAATTCATTGTTAGTTTGTTTGTATGTATGTTTTGTTTGTTTGGTTGGTTGGTATGTGTGCTATTAGCGTGTCATACCAATAAGATGTGATCTGCATGTGTAGATGTGAGATGAATTCAGAATTTTGGGTGCAAAACCTGAAGGGAAGAAAGTGCTTCATGTTTATCTATAAAGACAATATTAAAAGAATTCTTAAACTAATGGTTTTATAGTGTGGGCTGGATTCAGCTAGCTCAGGAAAGGGTGTAATAATGTCTGTTATGAACCTGTGCTTTCAATAAATGGTGGGGGTTGTGCTGACTGAGTGCCTGTCAGCTTCTCTAGATTTGCTCTGTTCAGTTACTGCAGTTCAGACTTATGTGAATGAGAAAGTTGTCACTTCAATATAAACATAGCAGCTTGACGTTGCTCAAAATTATTATGTCAAAAATGATTGTTTAGAGTTCTATGAGCGGGTCGTGGCGTACAAGAAGAAGGGACTGAAAGTGACTCTTGCGCTTGGCGGATGGAATGACTCAGCAGGTGACAAGTACAGTCGTCTGGTCAACAGCCCGTCTGCTCGCCGACGGTTTGTCAAACATGTCGTCGAGTTCCTTGAGAAGCACGGTTTTGATGGACTTGATCTGGACTGGGAGTATCCCAAGTGCTGGCAGGTACATAGAAATGTGCAAACTGTATGCAGGAGGATCACAACATTTTTTATGGTGAACCAAATTCCATCCACCCCCAACCATAACGTTCTCCATATCTCACTCATTGTGACTTCTCGCACCTCCTGACACTCAGGATTGGGTTGTAAGGTCATCATTTTGCATCTGTAGAAGAAATGGAACAGAACACAACAGCAGGTGTCACAGCCACACCACACACCACAAGATAACTTACAGATGTGCTCCAAGCAGTGGCAGGACTGCTAGAGTGAGGGTGTTTGTGTGTGCAGAAGGGTGACCAGGTTAGGTTTGATACCTCACCTTTTTATTACACATTGTACCTGATTTCTGGAACTTTTTGATCCTCCCATGTATATGGAGTACTGAGATGAATATTGCAATTAACTCCATTAGGTGTCAGAACAACTGAAAGCATTCAGAATTTCAGAATTTCAAAACTGTTTTCTCCAGCAAGAATTGTACCTTTCCATATTGTCACAGTGTATTGTTGTGACATTTTGTGTTGATGTCTTAGGTGGACTGTAACAAAGGCCCTGATTCTGACAAGACTGCATTTGCTGCTTTGGTTAGAGAACTGCGACAAGCTTTCGACTCCAAGGGGCTGCTGTTATCAGCTGCAGTTTCACCCAGCAAGACTGTCATTGATGCAGGTCAGTGTGACCACACGACCATATGAGCACATTTATTACACTTGCAAATAATGGCTGTTATTTGGGTTTTAACACCTTTTGGTAAAGGTAAATGTTAAGACCCTTAGTGCATATGTGTAACTGGTGTGAAGATGCAGGACAAGCACTGTGGAAGTACTGGTCGTTTATTGATAGACCTGCTAAGTGTGTTAGTTCTTGTGTGCAGAAACTTCATACTTTTCAAGTTGGTGTGTTTTAGATAACAGCTGCACATAATTCACAGTGTCCATATGTCACAGTGTGTTAGATAGATAACAGCTACACATAATTCACAGTGTCTGTATGTAACATTGTGTTTCAGAAACTAATAATGATGTAGATATAAATGCTCATTTTATAAAGGAAAACTTGGAAAAATTTTTAATGATGCTGTGCATGCATAGAGGGCTGTTTGCTAAAGGATAGCCAAAATTAGTACCTTTGCTGGAATGTGGGAAATCCCACCAGGGGAGTACCTTTACTATAGCTGTTGCCAGGACATGAGCAAGACCTATTTAAGGAATATCCAAACTAGATCCTTTAGTGTGATATGGGGAAAACATGAACTAGTTCCATTTCTAGGATGTGGGGAAAAGTGCTATTGCTGTCATTCACAGGAAACATACTGTATTGTTTCTGAAATTGCTGCATATATTTTGTGCACAGGCCTGCCAGCGGTTGTGCATTCAGCAGTTTGTGTGAGTCATTGAGATTCATTTTGTTTTGTGGTTACAGTGATACATTCACTGGCAGAGCAGTGTGGCCGATAAGCTGAGGATTTGAACCCTGTGAGATGTGATGTCATCTCTTTGGGTGAATGGTTTCCAACGTTGTGAAGGTTTGCCTTCTTCTTCAGGAACAAGCAGATAAAGTCATTTTTCTTGGACTGTTTGACCCTGAAGATGTAGCACTTTAGTCCCTCAAAACATCAGGAACCGCTCACCCAACAACACAGTAGAGGACTTGAATCCTCTGCAACACCATCATGAGAACCACAAATGTCTTTTGGTGATAAATTCATGGAATGGGAAGTTAACATTAAATTTTTAATAAAATTGGGGAAAAATTCCACTGATACATAATGCTATAGATAATATACCAAACATGAACCATTAGTGTTCCTCTCCTGTACTGGAACCTGCTTGAATATCCATTTTCTGTTACATGTTAAACTGTAGAAGTGAAGCAGCCATTGTGCAGTTAGAGCACTAACCACTGTAATAAATTTTCAGGCTATGATGTGAAGGCTCTTGGTGAAAATCTGGACTGGGTGGCTGTCATGACCTATGACTTCCATGGTCAGTGGGATAAGAAGACTGGGCATGTAGCTCCATTGTACTTCCACCCAGATGATGATTTCTTCTTCTTCAATGCGGTACGTTCTTCTGATCTTGTGTGTAAATACAAATTTAGAACAAAGAAGTTACCTTACCTTGACAGTCTTGTTCTGGGTCTCAGTCATTTTGGAAATTATTTTGAACTGCCTAATGTGGTTAATGACATTGCCATCTTCAGTTGTGCAGCCCTGAACCCTTAAAAGTCTGTGTGATTGAACATAGCTTTACAAATGTATGGCCAGATTGCATGATGACAGTATTTGTCTCAAATAATGGTCATCTTATTGGTTTCTACACCGCATACTGATTAACTGATCTGATGTTTTGGAGGAACCTGCTGCCTCCAGACTGTGTCGCAAATAATTAGGTTCTTAGAAGCCGTCTGATAATAAAGCTAACTAAATAACTAACTGACACCATTGAGCAGATTTCTTTGTGTGAAGCTAACAATTCCTCAGCCAAGTCAAGAAATCCCCCACATTTCATACCACACAAACTTGCATGGCCATGTCCACAACTGCCTGCCACTTGTCCCTCTCCAGAGCCATATCAACCCAGTCCACACCCTCCTATCCTATTCCTCTCAGATCCATTCCCTGTTGTCCAATATATTTGTTTCTGCATCATCCAATTGGTCTTCTTCTACAGATTTCCCAACCAAAACCCTGTATGCATTTCCCTTCTTCCCCATACTTGCTGCAGGCCCTATACATCTCATCCTTCTTGATTTGAACACTCTAATAATGTTTGATATGCACTACAAATCTTGCAGCTCCTTGTTGTGCTGTGAATCTAAAGAAGACTTATCCCTTTGCTTGCAGAACTACTCCATCAATTACTGGATATCACAAGGAGTCCCACGCCGCAAGATTGTGATGGGAATGCCCTTGTATGGGCAGTCATTTCAGTTAGCTGAGCCATCTACAAATGGGCTGAATGCTCGGGCACCAGGACCAGGTCAAGCGGGAGAGTTCACACGTGCCGCAGGATTCCTTGCTTACTATGAGGTATGCTGCAGTTGTTTGATTGTGCTTGTTGATAGCGTGAGAATGCACTGTACTGTCAGCTCTGTAACTGTTGCTTTGTCATCTCCGAGCACCAGACTGACACGAGAGGATGATCTTGCTATGTGTACAGGAATGATGCGTGGGTTTCACTTCTGTGAGAGTCTTGATGTTAATGATTAATTGGAACCTGTAAAGTGCTCTAATCTATTTTCATTGTACAATGCATAGTTGATTTCAATAGCTTATGATATGTAAATAAAAAAATATGAAATAACCTTATAAAGCATAAATTCAGCTTGCCTGAGCTGAGAGTGATCTGCACAATAGTAGGAGAGTGGAGGAAGCTGACTGGTCAGACAGATTGCCTCATCCCACTTTGTTGGAACCAATCATGAGAAACTGAAAGAGTGGTAATGAAATGGATGATCATGAAGGGCCAGAATTTCAGACATTGAAGCTGAGAAATGGTTCTACTGCTTCAGTAAAACTGAAAGAATTCATTAAGAGCAGTCACTTAAATTCTGCACATGTTAATGCCTAAGCTCCATGTAAACCCACAGCACAGCTCTGTATGATGTAGGGAATAAGTGTATAAACCCACAGCACAGCTCTGTATGATGTAGGGAATAAGTGTATAAACCTTTTTCTTTCCTGGTGTGATCTTTTGTAATAAAAAATCAGTACTTTGGGTTAGAAGTTCGTACTGTGCACTGTAGATGTGGGACTGTGCTGAAATGTGACAGAACTGTACCAAACTAATTAGCTGGTAAAAAATGTTTAAGGCTTTCATGTGACTCACCTATATGAATAATTTCACCGTCCCTTAAACATACTGTAGTGTTGATAGGGTTGTTGTGCCTCGTAAATTACATGTGAATGATCTGAAAGAAACTTATTTCTGGTAGAGATACTGGCTGCTGGTATGCAACATTAGCAACCATTTTGTTGTAGATTTGTGATCGGATAAAGAATCGTGGCTGGACAGTGGTACGTGATGAAGAGAGACGAATGGGACCATACGCCTTCCACGGCAATCAGTGGGTCAGTTATGATGATGTGGCGACTATCCGGATGAAGGTGAGAACAGAGGGGAGAACTGACCAGACATGTGCAACATGACCGTTTCGGACAAATTGTCATTTGTCTACAGTGCCTCTTAAAATCACTTTGCCCCTCTGTGTGCACTTACACATAAAATTATTCAGAAAGTACTGAATGGATGTTCGTTAAGTTTAATATGAAGAACTGTAACTGATGGACACTTTACAAGAGACTGACATGCATTTGTGTTGATGTTGTCTGCTTAGTGTTCATGTAAGTTGCTAAATATTTACAAAGTGAAAAATGTTTTGAGCAAATTTTGTGGTGGAGAAAAATGAAGCAAATTGCAAATATAGTACAGAAGTGTTAACAGTTCTCAGTATGAGTAAGAATTTGTTGCACTGTTTGTACATTTCATGACTTTTAAACAGAATCAAGGATGTCTCTATGACACCCACAGAACCAACAAGGTACACCATAAGATGTACACAAAATGTGTTTGCTGTGTTATTGTCGTTGGGTTTTAAATTCATGAATATTTTTGAGATAATAGTTTCAAGAAGAAAGCTGAAAGCGTGTTTGTCTGCCTGTCCGCATATCACAGAACACACAGAGTGAATTTCTGCCTCACTTCAGCAACATGTTGACAGCTGTTAACAAGTCTCCTGTGTTGTTCACATGGGAGATGTTTTTATGTGTCAACTTCACTTTCTCAATTGAAGTAATAAAAGAGAATAATGTTAGTCATTCAAAGGCTGTTCACTCAAAAAAATTTGAGCCAAATTTTGGGCAAAAGTTGACTAAGAATTGAATATTTTTGATTATAGAAATTCTTAAAATTCTGAGTGCAAATTAATTTTAATAACATTATGGGGCTGTGCACATAATTTATACAACATTTTTGTACATTGTTCCATGTACATTTGCACGTATTTAACATGTTGATGTGAACATTTTGTTACAGTCTGAATATATCCGGCAAATGGGTCTTGGAGGAGGGATGGTTTGGGCTCTAGATTTGGATGATTTCCGTAATCGGTGTGGTGAAGGAGCTCATCCTCTGCTCAGTACAATCCGAGAAGTTCTAGCAGACCCTCCCAGTGGAGAGACAGGTACACACTTTGAACGTGAGTTTGTCCTTTGGCTAATTTATAGGTAATGGGTTCAATAATTGCACTGCTACACTTCAGTAGCACTTCAGTAACTGCCTTCCACAATTTAACAGACAATCTTAAGAGTAAATGTTTATTATATACCAACTTTAACTTTAAACTTTAGCTAACACAACTGTAAACTTCCTGAAGATGGCGTATTGACACCAAAACATATCGGAGTGATTTTAATATACTTTACACCACTTATTTGTGCATATGTTAGCATATAATAAACAGTTATTATTCAATATGCACAGTTTGAACATAACAAGTATCTTAAGAGTGTTGAAATGTGGTAAGAGTTAGGTATAGCAGTTTAGAGTATCTAAGAATTTGCATGTCATAAATGGCTGTCACATTGTAATCTGCAGGTGAGAGTAAAATGCAACACAGCTAACTGAAGAATATTGTATCAATTCTCATCTTACCAGTTTACTATAGTGTGGATGGAGCACCAGGTGTTATTTGGGTGATGATGTCAAGGAGAATGGGACAGATGGGACCTGTGGCACTTATGGTGGGGAGTGGCAAAATGCATACAGGGGTTTGGTGGGGAAACCTGAAGGAAAGAGACCATTTGGAAGGCCTAGGCATAGATAGGTACAGTACAAGGGTAATATTCAACTGGACCTTAACAAGATGGGATAGGAGGACATTGACTGGATTAATCTGTCTCAGGATAAGGACAAGTGGTGGGCTTTAATGGACATGGTAATGAACCATCTGTTTCCATAAAATGCTGGAAATATCTGGACTAAATGAGGAACTGTTAGCTTCTGAAGAAGGACTACTGCATGGGGGCAGTTGGTTGTTTGGCTGCTTAGTTAACCAGTTAGTTAGATAGTCAGTCAGTGAGCCAGTTAGTAAGTTAGTTGGTTACTATCCATCCATCCATCCATCCACCCAACCACCCATCCACCCATCCATCCATCCATCCATCCATCCATCCATCCATTCAACTATCCATCCATCTATCCAGCCATCTATCTATCCATCCATCTATCCAGCCAACTATCTATCTATCTGTCTGTCTGTCTGTCTGTCTATCTATCTACCCATCTATCTATCTATCTATCCAATTTTTTAAAAGCTGTCGCCATCTTCCGGAAACCAAATGCCATTCCTCTCTGTTTCTCCATTGATCTGGTTCTAGATTTCTTGTTGTCAAGGCTGCTTGTACTCCTTCCATCCACATTTTTCTTGGACATCCTTTTTACTCTTTGTTACTTAGTAAGTTAATTATTTTGTCTTTGATGAGTTGGTGAGTGGGTGAGTGAATGAGTTGGTGGGTGGGATGGTGAGTTAGATAGTGATGAGTGAGTATTGGTGAGTGTGTGTGTGGGTGAATGAGTGAGTGGTTGGGTGGGTGTTAGTGTGTTGGTGGGAGAGTGAGTGGGTAGTTGGTTGGTTGGATGAGTGAGTGAGTGTTGGTAAGTGGGTGAGTGAGTTGGTGAGCAAGTGGGTGAGTAAGTGAGTGAGTGAGTGAGTGCAGTGAAAAAATTCCCATAGCTTTAGACTTAGCTGGACAGACATGTTGCACAATCAGCCATCAGTACTTCTGAACTCACAACATGGCTTCTTCCATCACTGGCAATGTTTGTGGTAGAGAATCCCAGAGAGTTTATAACAAATTCTGACATACACTCCCTCAACACACGTCAAAAATCCCACCTACACCCCCCAACAGCATGGATGACTAAAGTCCAAAAGGGAGTCCATTACATGGGTGTTAAGATATATAATAAACTCCCCCCCCCAAAAAAAATTCTGTCCCTGTCTACT
>Ga0136643_10001694_pt1 | contig 27502 bp, 19 predicted proteins | sample TergutLab28metaG_FD_96883 | JGI IMG/M metagenome (GOLD analysis project Ga0136643, IMG submission 96883) | Labiotermes labralis P1 segment gut microbial communities from Petit-Saut dam, French Guiana - Lab288 P1 (version 3) (version 3) | ecosystem: Host-associated > Arthropoda: Insects >... | reverse complement strand
TCTTATTTTCTAATTTTATTTCCTATTCTGTAACTGTAACTATGTAATACTTGACAAGTTCAATATCCAGCCTTGTATGGATCTGACGAACGCACAATAAATACAATACAATACAAAAGGTATACCGATATAACCCAAAACACCCAAACCCAAAGTTGAACGGTTACGGAGATAATGGTGGGGCTTCTTGCGGTTCTAAATATTGCAACCTGCACAGCTGATGCGTCGCGCGACAGCGTTGATGACCTTGAGGGTGGAATGCAGTGTTAATCGTGCCTGCGTGATTGTTAGATGCTTGTCCGGGAGTTGGAAGCTCCATGTAAAGTGCATGGAGCCCTAAGAACGACCACGTCGTTAATGCGAGTGTTTATGTAGTTCAATTTAATGGCTTTATGTCACTCACACGTTAATTACATGTTAAGTACAGATATTAATATTATAGAAACCACATATTCCTGCCAGTTTTAATATGTATTTGGTAATCAATAAGTGTGAAACAGCTGTCAAAGTTTCAAACTTCTCTGGCCATTATCTCCGTAACCGTTCAATATATGTATATATATATTTAAAGAAATCACATTGCAGTGACACTTTTAATAAGTACCCAGATAGCTCATTTAATTCTGTTCAAAGTAGTCATTACAGGAGTAAAATGATCCTGCTATAAGAAACTTTTCAAGGTCAAATTAAATTTGTTTGTATCATGAAATAATTGCTTAATGTCTAGTGGTAAATTTTTGATAATTTTAATTGGAGAATAATATGCTCATTTTTGTTCTTTTGTCAAATTTGTTGTTGGAGGATGTAATTCAAAGCCTTGTCTGATACAATAGTGTGTTTTGCAGAATTTGATTTGAAAGCATCTCTGTTCTTAACTTCAAATGTTGATAATGAAAATATGTATTTGGAGTAAAGTGGAAGAATATTTAACTTTTTAAACAGTGAACATCAAGAGTCTCTATGCCCAGCATTCATAACAATTCTTATTATTCTTTTTTGTATCTTAAAAGTAGAGTTGCTATAGGGTGAATTGCCCCAGAAAATTATTCCTTATGATATGGTGGAGTGCACATAAGAAAAATAAATTTTTCTTAAACATTTTTGAGACATAGTTGACTCAAGGGAACTTATAGAATAATCCGCAGAGCTTAACTTAGAGGCTAAGTGTTCGATTTTTTCCTTCCACAGTAGGGTGTTATCTATGTTTAATCCAAGAAATATTACGTTACAAATATTATTAATTTGAGTATCTTCAAAATTTATCTTTATATTAATTTTTGTATTTGATTTTGCTGTGAAGTGCACAAAATTAGTATTATCAAGATTTAATAATGAATTGATTGCAAATCATAAGTTTATTTTATCAAATGTTGTTATAAATTCTGTGGCATAATCAGTGAACTCAGAGATATAATACTAGTGTTGTCAGCGAACAATGTTGGATTAGATATATTATTTATTATGTACGTTTAATCGTTAATTTATAATAGAAAAAAAGTATTGAACGTTGTGGTACACCCCGCTTAACTTTGTCCAAATTAGAACTACTTTTGGAGTATTCATTTTTTATTATTAATCTTTGTTATCTGTCATTTAAATAGGAATTTATCACATCACCTGCCTTACAATTAATACCAAAATACTCCAATTTTGTAAGTAATATATCATAACTCCAATTTTGTAAGTAATATATCATGTTTCACACAGTCAAATGCTTTTGTAAAATCACAGAATAGTCCTCCATCTAACAGTTTATTACCATAAGCTGTTAAAGTATTAATTGCTAAGTTGTAGGCAGCTAACTCAGTTGAGGAATTGGTTCTGAAACCATATTGTTTCTGTGCAAGGCTATTATTACTGTGTATATGGAATTGCATTCTATTGTAAATGACTTGAACATTTTGGAAATGTTGTGAGTAGAGATATTGGCCTGTAATTTGGCATTTCAGACTTGTCACCTTTTTAAAAATGGGATGTAACTGAGACCATTTTAGATGCATAGGATATATATACCTGAAGGTAATACTTTATTACACATATAGGTTAGAAGGGATACTATATGGTCATACTTATTTTTAAGATTTTTTATGGAATTTCAGCATATCCTTGGGAATTTTTCCACTGCAGTGATTGAATTATATATTTCATTTTTTTGGTAGTTATGGGTGTCAGTTTTATGTGAGGGAGTGGTTGTTTAAATATCTCATAAATGTAGCTTATGGAGTCAGATACGTTTGGGGTTTTATTTATTTGTGGCGAGTTACTGGCAGAGACTTTTTCTGAAATGATATAAAATAATAATTGAAAGTAATGGTGATAATTTGATCATTGCTGCGTAGTTAACCATCAATGTGCATTAATGCTATTGCATGTTTACTTTTGCTATTGTTAGTTATTGTTCTGATGATATCCCAGATGGTTCTTGCTATGCTATTGGAGTTTGCAATAAATTTATTACAATGTTGTTTTGCTGTCTTTATAACTTCTGATAGAATTTCACAATATTTCCTATAATGACTCTCTAATTTGGGGTTTTTGGTATTTCTACTTAATGTGTATAATTCTCTCTTATGAATGCATTATTTTTTAATTTCGGCTGTTATCCAGGTTTTATTTTTTAAATTTTAGATGTATTTTTAAGAGGAAAACTGTAGTAAAATATTCTTAGATAGGTATTGAGAAAGTCACTGAATATTGTGTTCACATTATCATCAGAGAAGAGGATTGTCACAAGAATTGTAACTAAGACGTAACTTAAATTCAGATATAGTAAATTTATTTGCTTATTCTGATTACAGAAAAAGTAGATGGATTTTGAATTTTTATGCTTAATACCAGAATTTGGGCATCATGGTTCGATAGCCAATTTGATAGTGGATTTATTGTAAAGTTTTCATTTTCATATTTATACAAATTTATCAATGGTTGTCATTGAAATATTATTAATTATTGAAGGATAATCAATTATACTAATTAGATTGAATGTAGCTAGAAAAGAATTTAGTATCTATTTATTATTATTATCATCATCTTAAATAACTAATAACTATATCTCCACAGATGATTATTTTCAAAGTGTTAAAATATATTTTGTTAAGAACAGATTAAAAAGTATTTAAAAAATATGAGAAGTTTCCTGATTGGGATCTATATATAATTAATACACAGCAGTTTGACCTGGGGCCCAACCAGCCTCCTGCAAAATGAGTACTGGGTCTTTCCTGGGGGTAAAGTGCAACCGGGGCATGCTGCTGACCTCTCACCCCCTTCATGTAAGAGTAGAGCTATACCTCTACCAACTCCCTGGGCCACACCGGGGCTGTAACAGGATCACTTTACTTTACACAGCTGTTTGGAGAGAAATAATGTTAATTACATTCAAAAGGTACAACTTGTAGTTTTTAAAATGTTATGGTTAAGATATGATTAAAACATTTCTTATATAGTAAGATTTATACAAATTAAAATTATTTTTGTGGTTGGTAGTGGACACTTTTAGTTTGTGGCATTATAAGTTCAGGTCTCTCTCAGTCCAAAATAGATCAGGTCCCTGTGTTATGTACCAGACAGGAGAATCACACCTTAACCACAAGATTTTACCAAGACAGGCAATTTCCATATAAGAATGAGGTGTGTTCATGCAACCACTGTTGCAGTGGAAAAGCAGTATTACTTATTCTGGGTGGGCGTCTGTAGCCTTAGGTATCCCGCATGTAATGTGCACGTGCCATATTGTCATCAGTGGCCTGTCCAGCTCTACAATATTTCTTTCACATTATCTCATAATCATAACAATTTCCAATAAATAAGTTATTAAACACAAAATGTGTATTTTGATTTTCTCTACGTTTTTCTGAAACATATCTCACGCTGAGAAGAATTCGAGATATTATCATAAATATACATATGTCTCCATGTAAAGTACCTGCCATTCTTGTCAGATTTTAATGAAACTTGAATTTTGACATATTTTCGAAAAATATTCAAACATAAAATTTCTTGAAAATCAGTCGAGTGGGAGCCGAGTTGTTCCATGCAGATAGATGGACAGATGGCAGTCATGACAAAGCTAATGGTCACTTTTCAGTTTTGCGAACCACTGTATGTTGTACCTCTTGTACATGACTGATAACAACACAACCTACTACAAACTCTGGATCCTTGTAAATAATACCTTATCACTGGCAATTGGTTTTAAAACTGGAATATTGTGCTCCCTGAAGATGGTACACTTGTACCAAAACATTTAAGAGTTACATCTTTAGTATTCATGTGTATTTAAGAATGTGCAATTGATTAGTACAAATGCACTGATGTTTTGCAAAGTTCAGTTTAGAGTTTACAACCATAGTCTCTTTCTTCTCCATTCCCTTCACGTCTCTTCAGCAATATGGGTAGTGTCATTAAAGAGAAAATGAAATGTTGCATTTGGCTGAAAACATGCATGCGACATATCTTCCATCTCAGGCATATTTTATAAAATAAATTAGTGTGTAATTAATTGCTGTCGATGCAACTAATGTGTAATGTAAAATAACACCACTATGATAGCACACTGTGGAGCTTGACAGACACATCAACATATCAACCTGCAGAAAGATCAAAGCTGAGTCTACAAATATGACACACCTAACTATATCAAAGGAACGCAGCAAGAATAATGTCAGCAGGATAATATGTGGTCAGATCTTTATTGAGCATAAAACATCACATACAGATGAAAACCATCCACACATCATTTATTTTCCTTTCTTTGGCAAAGAAAACAGATGGACAAGGACAATATTTTCACTTCTCTTACAAAATAAAGTAAGATTTCGCTAAATACAGCTACTCAGTAAGAGTAATATATCACCCAGCAGTGTTATATCCAATGGGTCATACAACACAGCTTGTAAATCCACCAACAATAACAGGGTATCATGTTTTTCACATATCGTATTTTTTATATAAATGGACAATAAAATGATATATGAAGTCTACTTGGTATATATTCTCACAACATACAACCTAGTAGACAATACCATCATTTCCAGTAAAGTGTAGCTAATTTCAAACCCTTTACTGAAGAATACAGTACAAATAAAGCAACAATACAGGTAATGTAGCCATAGACTAGTACTAGACTCCTCACATTAGTGAAACTTTAAAATTTGGTAAACTAATATTTCCGATTTCACGGTCAGTGTTCCGAAATCTAAAAGCAATTAAACTCCTGTTTCAATGTTAACTGTCTGTTAGAAATTTATATCATTGCAGATATGAAAAATAAATTCATAGCAGGTAAGAACTGTTATGCACACTTGCACTTCAAGTGGAAAAATTGTGCTCCCATCAATCAAATTACTACAATCATATATTTTGAAACCTGTTTTACATTCACCAGAACTTTTCAAGATTTATAGCCCCAGAATGCATATTTTTTGTGCGGGTGTGCTACAAAGACTAGCCAACATCTCAACAATGTGTGTGACTTAAGGTTTTCACAGTACTGACTGACTGTGGAGATCACTGTCCTCTGGGATATAATGCGACACCGTCTGGCAGATGGTACTAATGTTTCTGACCCCAAAGATGGAAGCATGATCTTCCTCCCCAACATTTGTATCTACCTACTAAACTGAACAGTGTCACATCCAACAGGACAGCACTCTTTTCTATCACATTCTTTCCATCAGTTTTTGTCCATGCAATGGCACATCCAGTGGCTAATGCTGGTGTGATTCAAAAGTTGTGTAACTGTACACTTAACCAACAGCAACACAACAGCTCAAGGTTCATATCTGCTTGGTTTTCTGTAGTTACTACTACAGCAACTGAAGATTAAGCTAGCTGCCTACTGTTGACAGATCTACGTAACCAAACAGACAGTCCACAAACTAACACACAATGAAACACTAATGAACAGAACATAAAGAAACAATATACCAAATAACAATACATTTATTCAAACACTTGTAATCATATTATATAATAGCGGGCACTTTCATAAGCTATCTGCAATGGAAGCAGTAAATCAGGCAATGAGGGTGAATGATGCTGCTATTTACTGGGCAGCGAAGCCAGAACCTTGCTGCCAAGTTCACATGTTTGGCAACATTGCATTTTACCTCACATTTCATTTGCTGTGGCCATGGCTATAGTGCCATATTTGGAAATTAACCAGAATCCCAACAGAAAAGACAGTTTCTGGTAAACACCAAACTTCCTTCTAACCATGTTTTTACATGTACATTTCTGATGCCGTCATCTTAATACTCCTGGTTTAACTCATTGACAACACATTCAGAATTCTTACCCTTATTAAGCCTTTTGAGCTATGTACCACCAGGGTGTGCGAAAAATCAGATTATACCAGTCGTCCAATTACTGATGATTTCATAACCTGAATGGTTCACACTGTAATATGATCCAGGCAGTGCCATGGCTCATGCAGTCACCATCTTCTCACTGTGGAGGCCTGTTACTGATACTAGGTCAAGTCCATGTGAGATTTGCAGTGGAAAATGTGACACTGAGACTAGTTTTTCTCTGAGTAGTGCAGTTTTCCCCTGTCAATATCATGCCACTTATGCACTATACCCATTTCTCTATCACTGATACTGTACAATCCTAGTGATAAAAATTTCCCATCAATGTCATTCCACCAATGCTTTATACTCATTTCTCTATCACCGATATTGTACAATCCTAAAGACAAAAATTTAAGATCTCATCCAGTGACCTCACAAAAATTTTACACATTCTTTACAGTGTAGCATCTATACGCATTAACAAAGCTGTATTACAAACTCCTCTTTTGTAATAAAATATTCTTGTCTTATCCTGTACAAGTCAATGCACAACATAAAATTACTGTTGCTTTAACATGAATGCTGACATTCCGTAAGATACCTAGAGGCACTTATAAATTCTAATGCATGGTCTAAAAAACCATTGGCAAATTACGAGTTATACTACTGCACATGATGAAACAAGGAATAAATATTACATAGGTTAAGGATTTCATTAATAATTTCTTCTGAATACTTTCTCCTTTTGGTCCCACTGTACGATGTCATGTCTGCATCATATTTTGCCTCTGTGATACAATACTTTCACAAATAAATGTTGGCACAGTAATAAATACACTGTAACTTGGACTTCACATTCCTTGAATCCATCTTCCTTGATTCTATTTATGTTTTTATCAGTCCTGCTAAAAGTCCATAATAAAAATGTATTTTTCTACAACATACATTTAATCTTTCTACTCAGTTCCACAGTACACATTAAAAGTGAGCATAAACTGGTCTGTTACTATAATTTTAAGTGCCGTATTTACCAGAGTAGCCCTAAATATGGCATTTAAATACAATGGATTGTCTACAACTCATATAAAAATGACCAAATTGGTCTCTGCCCAGCCAAACCAAGGCGTGCAATACCGAAAAGTCACAAGTAAAGCTGAAAGAGGGAACAAAGCATCTGCTTCTGTTATAGTAAATTCATTCACTGTGCTGTTAAAAAAAAAATCCAAATGGGACCAGGCACAACTATAAGCCAACTTGAAAATAATACTGAGCAACCACACTCAGAAATTGAATAATTGCAATATAACAAGTAAGTATGGAGTTTCAGAAGCAAATGTCCAAAGAGGCAAGCAACAAAAGAACAGGTAATAAACATGAACAACACATGCAAGTGTTTCAGTGGATCCAAGTACTGTCACTTTCAGGAAACAGAACATAGAATTGACTCTGTATACATGAAATGAAAAACTCAAGTGCCAGTTATATTTGATGTGATAAAATATGAAGCATGGGAACCTGCAACATAAATTCCAGGCCAGCATATGTTGGTGTGTACATACGGTGGGAATGAATGTTTCTCTCTTCATGAAAAACGTCAGTTTGTCAGAAAGGAACATCCAGCATTTTTGTGAGCACTGCACAGCACCTACACTTCAAAGAAATACCTCATAAAGTTTGATGTTATCTTACAATTAGTTGAATGTATTTAATTTCAACATCTACACAAATTTTAATTTCCTTGATTTTAAATTCATTTAAATGGTACCTTCAGAAATATAAAATCCAAGTTTCACTGTATACCACACACTCAGTTAAAAAGAATCTTTGGTAAAAATGCCTGTCAGATTGCTATATTGACATTCCTACTTATTGCCACAATTCATTTCAATACCAGGATTGCCAACTGCCTCAATCTGATCCAAATCCCACACTTCTAATAATTACTGAACTGGTGAGATAACCACTTCTCATGAGACTTAATAGTCTCATCTGTAACCTTTTAGTGGTGTAACCAGGATAACAGTTGTTACAATACCAAATCTGATAAAAGGAAACACTTTATTAAGTCTTTTCTTATATTCAGTCAGAATTCTGAGATACAAAATTTTGGCTAAATCAAAGATGACCGTCCCACTATCAAACAACATGCAATCACGTGATAAGCAGATAAAATATTAAACTGATATTTTACGAATCAACCAGTACCTAAAATTCAAAAAGCACTCAGGGCATCAGACTGAAATCATTATACATAAGGCAATTAAATCCCATTGTTATCAGGGACATTTTACTTCATAACTTTATGACAATTTGCTAATGAAAAATTTTCTCATGGATGTACCAGAAAAGAATCTGAAACAAAAATGTAACATTCAACATTTAAATATAATCATCATACACGTGTATCCCACTGAATTAATGTTACACAATGCTTCTGGTTCAGACCAAATTTAACTCTACAATGACACTAAGTGTACGACCTTATGAGCAAACATTTTGAATTTATACATCATAAAATTTAACTAATACTCGATATGCTAAATTCCATACCAAAGGAAGAATCTGATATACACTACAACCATCATCCCTACATTATAAAGGAAAAGAATGGAGTAGATGACTCCAGTCTGTGTTGTTGCACCATTCTTGGTAGCATATTACATGTTTGTCTCTCTTCTATCAGTCAAATTTAATCTACTATTTTGACTGTTTTTTACATGAAATGTAATTCATACAAGAATACTAGTTAGTTGGTAAAAGAGTTCACTATTCAGCAGCTTGCCTCTTACATTTTCTTTGTGCAACAGCAAGATGTCAATCAAGAATACAACACACCCAACATATAAACACACCAATGTCAACAGCTTGCACTTTTGCTTAGACAAAGCACAAATCTGAAAGCACCATAGTTATGCAGTGGCATCACTTTATGCCACACGAGTTTTCAGTAAGAGTGAAAGCAACAAGCACGTACAATTGTTGCAATCAGGGACCCCAAACCTGTAGACTGTAGCATGCTGGCTTGTTCATTTTATGTGGCTATAGAATTCCTCTCATTTTACTCACAGAATGTGGCCCAGCACACCACTAAATATTTTTTTTTTTGGGGGGGGGATTAAAAATATTTTTAATCACAGGCCATCACATTAAAAGAGGTCTGCTGTTCATGGATGGTGACCTACTGCAGTTTGTCATCACAAATGTGAAATAATTGTGAGGGGGTGTTCAATTTTAGACATAACATGAATCCTACTTATTGCTTAAAATTATGTGCTGCCTTACTTAATAAAAGGTACAACTGTATCTGTACAAACTATGAAAGAATATCAGGGGAGCAGAGGTATAGGTCCACCCATTCTTAACCTCAGCACCAGATGGAGATGAGTGATCAGCCTCACAACCTGGCCACTTTACTCCTGAGGAAAGGAGTGTCAGCATCCATTGAATAGGAGGGTTTCTGGGCCCCACAGACAGTCTGGACATTTTGGACAAAAAAAATTCTTGTCCCTGCCAGGATTCAAACTAAGAAAAGTCCAGCCCATAGCCTCTTCACTGTATGAATTACATTAACTCAGCTCCTGCAGCCCTCTTTAATTTTAAAAATTGTTCATTTGACCCATACAGGATTTGGGTTAGAGACCCCTGGTTTAAATTGACTCAGCACTCCAAAAATTATGCTAATGGAGCAGATGAAAACTGGATATAGAAAAGACACATCTGAAGGAACCTAATCTGTATTCAACATTCCTTAATTTCACCATGTTTTATAAACATCCAGCTGCAGGTATTATAAGGTTCAATTTATTATATTTCAGGATCCTGGCTACCAAGCAGGATAGAATTTTCCTTCCTGAAAATGCCAGTTTGTTTTGGTGTAAGTGAAAATTTCAGTCACTTCCAGTTTGGAACCATAAGTGAAGTGAGTCACTGTCCTTGTGAACACAGGGCAGTACAGACTTTTTATCAAATTAAATTTCTCTGATTCAACTTAAATTTTGAGTATAAATGTAATTCTGTGTCCAATTTGCAAAAATCAGTTGCAAATTCATGTGAAAACGTGCCTTTGGTATTGAATTCTAATACACTGTTTCCCAAATAACAAATTCCAGGAATAAAATAATTAATTTAATTACTACATACCACTCACAAAATGATTATGGCAAATTTTATAAAACTCGGTTACACTGTATACTGCATACATTTTCTGCCAGACACAGGAGTACAAGTTGAAAAAATTAGTAAACAGAAACAAGAAGCAGAAGTTTGGGGTACACTCTTAAAGTTATATTCAGGGTGAAGTTTTATTATAAGAACTCTGATATTCCAAACACTAATTCAATTGCATTTAGTTCTGTGTGCACAAAATACAGACATCCAGCATGTGATGCAAGTGCTGAACTTCTAATAAATGCTTTATTATCATGTTCAGAAGTGCAAGAATTTTATTCATATATAGATGTATGTTATATTTTGGGCAGCCCATGTAATCTATTCCATATGCTTTAGGACCATCTTGCAATTAACACTTTCTGTTATCATTGATTTAACAATTCTTCCCCATCTAAACAATGCACCTGGTGCACCATCTATTCTGAAAACATACATTACATTTATAGAGTACAATCAGTTTTATACAAATCATGTGGTTCAGGGTAATGAGATGTGACACAAAATTACAAACTAATGACAGGTTACAAATGAGAGAGATAACAATTATTACAAGTTACTTGAGGGGAAAAAATCAAAGTCTTAGAATTGTATCTTTAATACAGTAATTCAGAGCCCAATAAATATATATATATATAAAAATATATATATATATATACACATATATATATAAAGTTCAGTGGAATATAAGATGTGCACTTAACTCATAATTTTCAACATAACTACAGCCAACACCAACACACGTTTAGAACATCATGACATGCCAGTCATAATTAACGCATCCACCACCTAGTATAAGAATGCCACTTTAAAGTCTTACTAAGCATTCTTCATGAATGTGCTTAGCAGGAAGGTGCAGTCTCTTTCATGTACATACAAAAAGAATCCAAAATAATTTATCATACTTATAAGCTACAACCTCTATGTTGTCTGATGTTTGTGTGTTGACATTTTGTTTACAAGATTAAAACATATAAATATTTTAAATAAAAAGTCTAAATTACAAAAATACAGGCATACAAGAGGAATTTATCAAGATAATACGTTAACACGACCATAAAATCAGTTTTCTTACTTTTTAGAAATACAATTTTGGTTTCAAAGCTCACAAATTATTAAGCGCAGTTGAACATTTTTTTAGCAAATTATCCTGCTCTCCCAACAACTCAGGAATGCTAACTAGGCTCTTGCAGTTTCCATGAAATTATGATTAAACAAAGAATTAGACTCTGTTTGGAAGATGATTTCAAACACGCAATTGTTCAACAGTGTTCGAGGATCTGAAATTTATGGCAAAAAAGTGAGTGAAACTTTCCTGTTAATCCTCTGGCACCAGCAATCAATGCCAGGTATGATCTGCAGCAGACCAGAATTTAAATAAGGACTGAATAACAGCAGTCATAATTATATAGACATTCTGTGTTAAAGAGTTAAGTAGGCCTCCCAGGTGAGTTGTCCATTTCCTGTGTTATTACATGTGCAGTTATGATAAGCAAAATAAAGGCATAATATCTGGCTAAATAACATTATTCTTAGTTTTTTAATATGTGCACACTTTCACTAACTTAACATAATCCCAACATGCTGTTAGAAGAATGCATACTTTTTTTATTATACATGGGATCTAGGTTTAAGGAGTTGTAAAAATGGGACTGTCACTGAAGCAAGGTTGAAAAACTGCTCCGGAACACGAATTTGATGTCTGTACAATTACAACACAATCCCGATTTACATTCACCTGTTGTGCATTTTCCACAATTTTATGCACTTCTATACAATTCTGCCCAAATGCCCATATGAACAGTGTTTCCCAGATTTTACAACATACAGATGGTCCCCACAAAAACATAAAATTGGGGTTTTACTGTATTAATGTCAGGCTGCATGACTATTCTAACAACTTGGTCTTTTGATAACATAATTCAACAAAACAGAGCATTCACAAAAAGTCCATGCAATCATGTACAATTCATAGTCTCTCATAAGTTCAGGTAACAATTACAATAATGACACAATTCTCTAGCCCTGCACAGTCCAATGCTGAACATGGTTTAACACTCTAATGGAGATAAAAGCTGGACAGTAAGGGTTGAATCCAAGAAAGTCACATCATAAATACGCAATGAAATTTAAAAGAATGAGCATACAAGGACACACTTACATGACAAGTTAAAACATTTGGAAACAATAATGTCCGATTGAAACATGTAACAGATATTTTAAAACCATGATTAATCGAAAACAAGAACTTGATTAATTTAAGTACTTACTGGAATCACTCCTTTAGACATAAATTTCAAAACACAGTTACACACAAATTATGACTAGCTGCATTTTAGTACACTACACAATCCAACTTCTTTCATAAATAAAACATCCGCATATGTATTAATCCCAAGACTTAAGCATACACCATATACACGTAATTTAAAATGATGTAAAAAATTATTCTTCCAAGAAGGAAAACTTAAAACTCAACAGTGATATGTTACTGAAATTATGGTATACCCATTTTAAGTATTACAGTAAATTAGAATTAACTTTTAAATTCTGAAAAATTTCTGCCATGCTGACATGCACAATATTGTTGTTATATGTCATAATGTGTGAATAAGTTCTCATGTCACAAACGCTTCCTGCAAGCATGCTGTAATGAAAGGTGTCTGCAATGGTGTGTGGGCAGTACTTTTCAGCGTTTGTAACTGCTCAAAACAGTGCAAAAATGACCTGTCTCTACAGGGTGGCCTGGACCAAACAATATAAAAAAATGATCATAATCTACACATTAAAATTGTGTAACCTGGAGATTATTTTTATACATGTTACTGAATTCACAAAATAGTAACTCAAACGTATAAAAATTCATCAATTCATAGAAACACAAAATGAAGTTCTTAGCACTACCTGAGTAAAACATTTGCCTCTGAATCACTGGTTACTTCGTATCACCTACCTTTTACATTTATTCCCATTGGTCAATGCCCTTTATATTTCATTAGTACAAGAATATCTCTGCTTACACTACATCCTCAATTTGAAGATCTACCCATTAGTGCTATTAAACCAGGGGTACACAAATCCTGGGCACCAGTATGCCCAAGCTACTGAACTTTGTTCAGTGGTGCCTCGTATTTGTACGTCCTCAGTATGGCCCTTCCTTCATGTTATGTTTCTGGCTCCTAAAATTTTTAGGCAGCTCTCTTATTTTTTAAAAATATGTGGACCGGTGTGGCTCCCAGATTTTTTAAAAACTTCTGGACTCCTGTGTTAGACCTTACCAACGAATTATAAAGACAATAAACGTCTATGCAACTGAGCCCAAAGAAGTTGCAGGTTGGCACTCTGGTGATTAAAAGTGTTTGATGTCATCCTGGCACTTCTTTAAAAGACACTCTTGTCAAGATTGGCATGGGCTAGAAACTAGCACCTCTGACACACATTATCTAAGACATGATGAGTACATTCTTTCAGAAAGTTGGAAAAATATGGAGTATAAATTCAAGACAGAATATAAAATTATATGCTGCAGTCTTCTAAAATCCCCTTCATTATCAATGAAATAAAATTTAAAAAGTGACATTTTGGCGTCTCATGCCCCTGGAACAGTTCCAGTAGTTATGCTGTGTGAAACATTTGTTAATCCCTGTACAGTTTTGAGAAGCTGTTTATACTGATTTACAGTGACAATTAAAAAAAAAAGAACATTCTTTACTAAACTGAGACATGTAATTTGATGTGGAATGTGACAATGATAGAGAAACAGCTGCATATCAGTCCAATGTCTACCACAACACAGTATTATCTTGGCACCTACAGAAGATCAAGCGTGGATACAAGTTAAAACTCACACTGTGAACAAAACACCTCATGCTACTCTTCATTTCCTCTTTTGAGGAACACCAAAAGTGAAAAGTGTATTTTCTTCCCAAAACAAATGCACACAGAACTTCAACACTAAAGCATATAAGTTAGAACAATAACTTCTTGAAAATAAATACAAATGAGGCATATATATAACAAGGACAGAAAACACAAACTCTGCACACCAGAAGTGTTGGCTGTTTCTTAGAATAAAAATCAGGAGGTACATACAATCATGATGATCTCTGTGTATGTGGAACACCACAAGCAAGAACTCACACCTTCTACATCATCAGTTTTTGGCGAGTATAACAGAAATACGCCAGTCAACTGGTCTTACCATTACCAGAGCCTTTGGTTATTTAACAACACTAATTCAAAGGTAGAGACGGCACTTAAGACATGAAGATTCTCATGAATGTGAACAGATAAGAATTTAAAAGATGCTGCTGCTCTACATGGAGGTACATCTGGCTGGAGACACTTAAGAAAACAACAGATCACAGACAGGATATCCAGAAAACTGGCTGAAATTCAAAAGGTAATTCCCCCAAACAAGTCCACTGTTAGCACAAGAAAAATTACTTGGTACTAGTCCTCGACTGGATAACTTTAAACACGATTTTAACATTGTCTGTATGTGTTACATCCAGTACAAATGTTCTGTCACCATTATTTTAGTGGCCAAAATCTACTCTATCCACTTTATACTGGTAAACTGCATTGCATTAATACTATTAAATGAGGGTGTCATGCTGTAGGGTGGTCCTTCTTAACTTGTTACTCTGTACTAGCAAACCTTTCAGTTAAACACAGAGTGCAATGTTCGAGAAAAGGGGAAGTTGCTTGACAGAGCACTCGCCATTATGAAGAGGAATATGAAGTCCAATACGCTTTTCACAAGATGAGTAGAGGGGGAAATAAAAGCACTTTACTTAAACAAATACAAAATAAATAGACTTAACCTACTGAAATGCCTGAGGAAAAAACTGTTACATTAAATTCCCACAGTACTAGGGAGGCAATATTCATTCTGGTTAGTGGAAGCTTCGCATATAAACATCTCACTAGGAACATGTATTTGTATAATGTGTGATAGAAAACAATTTTCAATTCGCGAACCTAAGGATGACTTTCAAAATTACATACATGAATGTGCATGTACAGTAAAACAAGCAATGCAGTCTATATGTGGCACTTGGCTGCAGTACAAACTACAGGACACTAAACAACCATTCAGTAAAATTGCTGGTGAATACAGTTTCCCATCCTCGTAACTCTAGGGGACTGCCTTATGCAGGACATTCAGTTAAATACTGCATTTGTTCCATGAGTATTTATGTGGATTCTAGTACCAGTGAGTGCTCATTCATTTCTTACCTACTTCTCATATGTAATGCATATGACATATCACATTTAGAGAGGTGCACTTCCTACACATATTCATGTACAAAATTTTGAAACTGTTTACTCCATCCATATTAATCAAGTTATTCTCTTTTACTAAGCCAGCCAAATGTACATACAACATGCACAATTGCACTGTCTTTTTTATCCCTCCTTTCTTTCATGGTGTGGTGACTGTTGCCATTAATATGCATGTACTTAGGTGTTCGGTGGTTTACACTGCACATCTTATTGAACCAAAGCTGTGCTAGTTTTAAATAATTTCTCCTTGGTGGTCTTATAGTTGTAAACCATCCATGTTTGTTGAACAGCAACTATTTTGAAACTGCTTAATCTGTGCATATTAATCAACTTATTTTCTTTTACTAAACCAACTATATGCAAGCACGACATACACAATAGTGTAGTCTTGTTGCCATTAACTTCAATACGTATGTATGTAGGTGTTCAGATGGTATATCCTGCATGTCTTACTGAATCATATGCTGCAGTTGCATTGTGTGTGCATTTATTTGTCTTAGGAAAGGAAAATAAGCTAGTTTCATGTACAAATCCCTGTAGGTTAATAGTGCAGAAGTCCATATAGAAGTCCTTGAAAGCAATTCAATTAACACAGTACTACATTAAATGTAAAATCTGTATGAAATAAGATGAATATATCAGTGATATAACATCAAGTGCTGAACACATCAAAGACAAATTAAAGCAGCCTGCTATAACACCGTAGACAGCTGAATGAGAACTGACTAGATATATACCACTTGTATGTAAAAATGTTAAAATTACACAAATATAACATAACCATACAAGATTACATCACAGTGTCACACATGCACACCATGAGAGTAAGGGCTCACACGAACATTTTGTGCACGTTCAACCTCAGCTTGAATATCCTCTAAGGTCCGGTAGATTGCACGGAACCCTGGACGGGCTGATGGCTTACGGTTCCAGCACAGTTTCATCAGTTCATACATCGTTCTTGGAGTATTTTCTGGACACTGAAGCACATTACCTTCTTTGATGTATTTCACAACTTCCTCATGTGTCATGCCAAAGTATGGCTGCAGAGCAAAGGAGAATATCTCCCACAGGCATACACCAAAAGCCCATACATCTGATTCCACTGTATATTTATTGTACAAGATGCTTTCAAGAGGCATCCAGCGCACGGGTATAGCATCATGCTCATCTCCTTTGTAGTAGTCCTGCAGGTAGATCTTCTGTGACAGGCCAAAGTCAGCGATTTTCACCACCATGTTATCATCAATGAGGCAGTTGCGGGTGGCCAAATCACGGTGCACAAACTTGCGGTCCGAGAGATACACCATGCCAGCAGCCACTTGCCTTGCAATATTCACAAGATCCATGTGAGTCAGCTGCACGTCTTTGAACATTTCACCATCTCCTTCAGAACTGCGCACAATATAGTTGCTGGGTGAACAAGAGCGCAGGAACTCATTAAGGTCACCCCGACCCATGTACTCAAACAGCAAGCACATGGGACGCCCAACTGCACATACTCCCAACAGTTTCACAATGTTGGGATGGTCAAATTCTGCCAGTAAACAAGCCTCTCTTTCAAAATCGACCTGCAGATCTTCTGACGCTTCATCCTTAAGCATCTTCACTGCCACCAGAGTGAATTCTTCCCCCTTTACAAGGCCTGGTGCTTTTGCCTGATAACAGACAGTTCTCATCTGAACATACATCAAATAACATTTTGAAACAAACAAATATCTTATAAAAATGTCAACTTACTTGAAAAACACGACCAAAGGCACCTTGACCAAGGTCACGGATATAGATTATATCATTTCTCGGGAACTCCAATTTCTCCAATTTTGGATTTAACTGTGCCCCTGTTCTGTGATATGCCATATTGTTTGGCAGTTTGTCCAAGTCAATGTTTACTTCCTGCACAAAGCAAAACATGATCTTAACCACAGTATTTAAGCACAAAATATGTGAGAAAACAGCATGATTAGTATATTCAGTCATACCTGTACATTGCCATAAACACTATACTGATATATATATATATATATTTGGTATTTGAGAACTGGCAGTAAATTATATTGCACTTTTCACACCAACACAGTCAAGAGTTGAAGGTTTCCAGATTTCAATACAGTCATGCACCACCTAACAACGTTTTGGTCAATGACAGACCACACATATTATGGTGGTCACATAAGATTATATTATATATTACTTACCATTGTGTTACAATTCCCTACAGTATTCAGTTCAGTAACATGCTGTACAGATTTGTAACCTAGGTGCAATAGGCTATAAGATATAGCCTAGGTGTCTAGTAGGCCACACTAGGTAGGTTTGTGTAAGTACACTCTATGACACTCGCATGATGACAAAATTGCCTAACGATGCAATTCTAAGAACATATCCCTGTCGTTATATCCATCTTATATAAGTTTTCTTGCATCACAGTATGCCCCTTTCACTACCAACATAAACTTTACACACAGGGTGGAAGAAATACCTTGAAGAAAATAACTCCAGCCCCTGAATAAGCTACATATCCAAGTTTTAATAAATAAAAAACAAATGAAAAACATCCTACGTTACTTTATGCAACTACTAATGGGGGGCTGTACATGTCCAGAAGGTGTACATAAACAAAGTGTCTTGAAAATCAAGCAACTTGTTCTTTGTTTAATTTTACTGCTGTGCTATAACATCAACATAAACACTGTAAATACAGTTAGCACAGCATTTTTTTTTCTTTCCTCATAACTGTATCACTGTGCAATGTTTCACTCACCTTTTGTGGCCATTTTCACGCAGTCCCGCTAAGTGAGAACTGCCTGAAGATGGCCATAAAAGGGGAGTGAAACATGAGGCAGTGATACAATAATTAGGAACTAAAGAAGTATTGTGCAGACTGGGTATTTATTGTCTCATTCTTTGTTCATGGCTGTTACAGCTAATTACAATTTAGGATTTGCAATACTGCAAAGCAAAAACAGCACACAAATTTCAATCTCAGCACAGTAATTTCCCACTATTCAGATGCCACTTCCCCAAACTGGGGGGACAGAGTGAGATAAAGGCAAAGTATACTTACTGATACCCTTGTCCACTACTTTCATTATCAGCTCTACTTATGCAACTGGAACAAAGCACATCAGCATTTGACTTCCATGCCATCTTTCTCTCATCTCTTATACAACTTTCAGTAACAATATATTCCCTATCACTAACGCAGTCCTATATTTCTTCTGCATCTTAAATTATTTCATTATTTACTAACCATGGAAGAATGTAACACAAGCCTGTAGTACCCATGTTCAAAAGCGCATGTTACGAGCATCTTAAAGATAATATCAACTCACTACATTGTGACTGCATGTGGATATGACAAAGAAATAGGAAGATAAGAGTGCCCAGAATAAGCAGTGTTGGCAACTGCATCACAAATACACTATGCACCCCAATATCTGGTAACTTATTTACAAAAAAAAGTATGTAGCACAAAATATAAAAGATTGTACATTAAGTAAGTTTAGGGTTAGATTCTAATTTGGTGTGTTTAGTGTGTTGAAATTAAAAAAAAACAGACATCAGCACTTTTCAAACCATTAAAAAAGTCATGAACTCATGTTTCTTGTTATGGTATAATCAACAGTAAGACCTAAAAAGCTGTCACAATCATCTACAGAAGTTTATACGATGACAAACCTCTCTTGTTGCAGTAGGGTTATATCCCCTGTGATGTTTATACAAGCGATGACAAAGCAGGAAAAGCAGAAGTATCACCACAAGCCCCGCAAGTCCCACTGCAGATAGGATTAGAATAAACTTTGGCGTGAAAAATGTCTCCATTGTTAGGTCTTTTATTCCAATGTACTCAGAATCATCTTGATCTGTCATATTTTCTGGAAAGAAAACACTTTTCTGTATTAAGGTAAACTACTTCCCACGTGTCACCATAAATTTGATTGCTCAGTGACCTAACGCAACACCTGCCAGCGTGAAACAATCATGAAGTACATGCATCTGTAAACACAATACCGATTAATTCCTTTGTTAATACAGCTTACATGTAATCTACCTATCAATACACATCATCAACCATTTTACAAGACTTTTCTAGCAACCTTGACAACAGTGGCTCTTTCTGATGCAAGGATAAATCATGGTGAATACTTGGAAGTCTGAGATTCTCACAGTGGTGATGATGAAGTTCAAGTCTTCTGGGATGTTATACCATGTCAATTTACAAACAGTTACTAAAGTTTGAATGCATTATCCTCATTCAAAGCATCAGTAACTATTTACCAGTCACCATGGCATAACATTCCAGATGACTTGAATACTCACATGCTAATTGATTTCTTTTGGTATGTACCTTCAAGAATGTTGAACACAGAGACCAATATATGCATCTACTGATATTAGAACGACACTTACCACAGACAGGAATGTCACAGTGTTGCCATCTTACTGTGGGATCCATGGTGTAACACCAAGGAGATGGTTCCTCACCACCTGCATTTCGGCAGAAGTTCTCTGCATTCTGCACTTCAGGGAACACATCTGGAGGGCGGTTGTGTGAATGGGGCAACTGAGAGTCCCAGTGTTGACATGGCAACCCTTGCTTAGTTTTATTTACTGTCCCTTGGTAGAAACGACCTCTCCCTTTCACACAGTCATCTGCACAAACATGTTCAAAATGTGGTTTCGTTAACCCACAGTTTTGGTGAGTTTCAACTTCCATTTTCATTACTATGGTAAGTCATGCATAATACTTCTTACAAAGAAGGTATGTGACCTGCTCTGGTCCCTTGGAGGAGGAGGAGGAGGAGGAGGAGGAGATGAACAAGGAGGAAAAAAATAATAATGCTCATAGTATCCATGAGTAAAAGTTACAGCACTAGCCACAGTCTATCACAAAATATTAACTATTCAATAAGGTTTTCACGATGGCATATCACACCTAAACTCAATAACTTTATGGCCTCTTTACATCGTGTAATGTACTAAGATTAATACAATAATACAACACTATGTTTCAGGGCAGGATCCACCCCACCTTCATGCTGGCTTCTAAAACACAATGTTACTACATAAGTATTCGCATTCTCCTCTAACACAAATTATAGTCAAATCATCAAACACATTCTGTTCCAAGGTGAATTAAAATATTATTTAAAAGCAACTATCACTAAAAATTAGATGCATCAGATTCATCATGGGTCACCATAAATATATTCTTTTAATACAAGGTTGTGCTTGTAATGGTGACATGAAGCCTATGCTGGTGTCAAAAGCCAATCAACTATATAGGTTCTTCTGTTATGGTAGGAACAGGAATTGCTGTGGTGCCGAATCAGTCCCTGGTTTCTAGGCACAGCACATATATTACGGTTTCTTTCACTGGGTTTCCTAAACAGGATTCTCTTCCTGAATGTCTACAGCTTGTGACATGAAAAGGCTGCATATACTCTTTTTACAAGAGGTGAAGAACTGTATAGGTGTGCAGCCTCTCAACATATAATTTTTCCACCCTTTTAAACGCCTTCATCCCGTAGCTATCCATATCATCCAGGGTGAAATACCAGGTTTTTCAACCATAAAACACAACAAGTACAATTACAATCTAGTACATTTCGTACACACTTTTAGATAGGTGACACATCATTCTGAAATGAATGACACAAGCAGTCTGCAGATTTAATCTACACTTTACTTCTAACATGAATATGCACAGCATATCTTTAATCTGTACTTTCAGCATGGGAAAAACTCTGCTTAGTAGCAGAAGGTCAGGCAGAAAAGTGTTGCACCATCCTTCCTATACAAGTAAACTACAAAAACAGACTTGCCCAGATGAGTTCTGCAACCTACACAGGGATCATTAAGTGTGATAAATGTAATATATTTAATAAGTATTCATGTGCAGTATTTTTGCAAATTAGGCATCATGGAATAATATTCATAACAAGTTTTGTAAAATATATCCTGCATCTCTAGTACCACGTAAAATAATATACACAACAATGGAAAAATTCTGGACAAGCTCAATGATAACAAAAAAAAATATGAAAACACTGAGTTTCAACTGAAAAGACACTGGATGATAATGGCACTAGAATGGAAACAAACCCCTGAAAACTTCAGATGCACAACTCCTTCCTCTAAACCAGGAACGAAGTAGGCTGTATTGCAGGTGGTTTCACATGAATTTCTTAATACAGAATTCATGTTTTCTTTTCCAGATGAGGCACAGTACACATTAAATACCAATGTACAGGGCAATTAAATTCTTGCATGACCTAAATTTGAAAGTTGTGTGCAGTGAACTCATGCAAAATTGTTGGGCTCATGTTTTTAAATACAATAAATACATAAATGAATAAATAAATAAATAACTTGAGGATTGTGGTCCCCGGGATTTGAATCTGTGCAACTACTCTTCTTTGTGGGAAACACTGAACAATATGCATTTATACAAACAATCCATGTTTCTTGCCAGAAACAGAAGGCAATATTGGACCAGAAAGTGCAAATATTTCAATATGAGACCACTCCACATCAAGAAATATTTTCAGCTAGTGAGAGGCCTGCTTAGAAGCTGGAGATCAGCACTGAAACACTTCTGTGGAATAATGGAAGTCATACAGTAGGAGAATCATAAATTTTCAACTTGTGGCAGAAGAAGACTGTGTATGATACAGTTCCTGTGCTGAGACAACATATGAAAGCAACACTGTAATTTTAATTGTCATTGTCACTTCCAAATACATGAAATCAGCCACATTTTAAATGGTTTTATTAAGTGTCTTTATGTCATGATTGTCCTGCATCCTGGCAACAAGACATGCATGTATATCCAAGTTTTCTCTACTTTATTTCTATATCAACCTCCTTACTAGCAAGCAATAAGATTCTATGTTCCCTTTTTACTGTTATTTATGTCAGAATACAAAAATGTGTATTCTCCATCTAATGCTTCAATTATTTTGTAAAGTGCATACTGATAGTGTCAAGTAGAAATAGGATCTGAATTTACTAAGGACAGCAAACAGAAAACTGCAAAAGAATAACCATAACTTCATTTCAACAAGTTACCCAGGAAGCTAAGTGTGTACTTGCAAAACAGAAGTAGTTCAACAGTTCCGGCAGTCAACAGGCTGCATGCACATAAAAAAAACTTCCTATACTGCACTACATTTAGTTAGAATTAAAATACACTTTTTATGCAAGTCTTACATGTCACCTCTTCCATCTTCATCTCTGTAAGTTTGGCATGAGAGCAGGCAGGAGGGTTGGTACCTCGAAAGCTTGGAAGGGACTCACAGTCTGGCAGCTGGAAGTGGCCACGTGACTTGAAATAAATCCCGCGCTGTTTGTTGTCTTCAATAAGTGCCCAATCATTGTAGCAGAATAATTGTCGCACAGCCAAACAGTCCTCTGCACACAGTGGCAATGCCATTGCACTCCCATTTCGCAACTGGCATTGTGGAAATGCGTAAGTACACAGAAGTTTCTGCTCAACACACACAAACACACAACGAGCATTACTCTTTATGTATTTATGATTCAATTAATCATGTTGTCAGCAGCTGAAGATTACATACTGAATGTTAGAATAACCAATAAATACTGAATTGGAGAGCATGTAGAAAGAAATACTCATGCTCTCCTAACATCTGCACAAACAGAATGAGGAAAACCATCAAAAACCTAAGTCAAGAGCGCTGGTCTCTTGGTCAAAATACAAATGTGGTGGCTCCCAAATACGAAGCAGCAATGCTACCCACTCAACCACAACCTTTGATGTAGGGCTTTTGTGAGGACAGTAATGAACCTTTGGGCTTCATAAAATGTAAAACAATCCTTAAAAATTGAGTCACTATTAGCTTCTCAAGAAGGACTCTTCTTTACGGAAATAACTGAAAGATATACCTGCCATAATTATCTAGAGATCTGGTGGTCATTTAGCAGAATAAAATAACCTAGACAGAGCATACTGTTCAAAACTGTTAATGTATGCAATAACGTACTAGCCACATTAACCTACCTGTCCTCCAACACAAAAGGCAAAGGTCCAGAATACGGTGATGGTATTGAAAGTGACATAACTGGTCAACAGATTACACTGGGATTTATTCAAGTACCGGAATAGACAATATGCACACAGGGATTATATGTACACTTATCACTCCTTACAAACTGTGTCACCCAATGTGCACTCTCCCCTGCAATACACTGCTGTTACCTCACTGCTCACTAGAAATGCCAGGGAAACAGCAGTAAGCTCAGGTCAAATGTGGGTTTTCAGCTCCTCAATGCTGTGATGAGAATGTGCAAACACCTTCTCTTCACGGTAACCCCACAAGTAGTCTGGAGCCATTAGGTCAGGCAAATGCCATAGCTATGACATCACAAATCTGATAGGTAATACAACTGGGAAAAAACTGCATCACCACCACTCCATTACTGCATGCTTGCATTTTGTAAGGATGGCATTTCAAGTTGGCATGGAGAATTATGGACAAGTTTCTTTGTGATATACACAGCTAAGGCATGTCACCTTGCAGAAGGATGTGCACTTCTCTCCTGGGCAGTTCTGATGCATTCCACGTTCCATGTTTAGAGGTGTTCTCAACGTTCCCCTTCTCTCAGGCTTCTTCAAGTTTGAACAAAGCATGTTTCATGTCACTGGTTCATCAATGATAGAACAGCAGTGCATGCTGGTACTTGCCCTCTACCATGGTTTCCAAATTCCCTCCAAAAAGCACACTGCACATTCATTACAGAACTGGTTCTTACAAAGCATTCAATATTAAGCACAAGTTGCCTGTTTGGCTGACGCTCCACTGCACAGTAAATCCAATGCTACCTAACACACAATTGTACATCAGTTTTCCTCATGATGCCACCCATCTAACCAGTGTTCCCAACCTAAAACCATCAGTTTATTCTGGACTATCCTGTATGTTCGTTTCTATAAGAATTCACAGACTTAACTGCAGATAACGATTCTGAATTTATTTCATGTGCAGGATCACTTTTACAGTTTCAAAATGAATACAACTTAGTTTCAAGTTGTCTGTGAGATTTAAAAATTCTCAGTACCTCAGCAGCACTGCGACAAGGCTCTTTCAACCTCACCACCATCTCTGCCCACAGTCTAGTTGTGATCTGTTCATTCTGCCAGCCACCTGCATTATCGTGTGAGACGTTGAACCAAACCTGACCTGTTCCATTGAGATAATGTTTGCATATCTTTCCATTGTAGGGTGCACAGTAGCCAGTTGAAGGCAGCTGTCCTTGCTCACCTGTATACACACACCACAGCACAGATAGAGATAGTATTCTACAATAAAATTATCTGACTCAAAAACTTTGGGATATAACAGCTCACACATTATAACAAATATTTCAAGATTACAATGGCACATGCAATCTATCAAGCTAGTAGAACTCACCACTAAAATAAAAGTTACATTGTGAATAGGATTGCTTAATATAATGTGCAAACATAATTCAATTTCTATGCACAACACTTTTGGAAAACCATCTTCTGCACTATGAAATATTAAATACAGTCTATAACCTGTCAACGAATTCAGGTGAGTTGGAATGGTATAGGCTAGCAGAGTAGATACGTGGTCAGACAATTAAGTTCGCGAACTCGCCACCGTGTGCTTTGATGTTGACATATCAGCGTTTCACAGCTGTGTTGTTGTTGATCTATGGTAGTCTCTTTCTGAGTGGCATCTATTACTATCTGTGTGTTCTGGTGTGCCGCCGCAAGAATGTCGGAGCTTGAATTAGAGCAGCGAACAAACATTAAATTTCTTGTTACATTGGAAAGAGTGGAAACGAAATTAGAGAGATGTTAGTGCAAGTTTATGGGGATAATGCTATGAAGAAAGCAGAAGTTTACAAGTGGGTGAAACTTTTTCTGGGGAAAGAGAAAGTGTCACTGACAAAGAGAGATCAGGACGGCTAGCAACAAGCAGCACTGAAGAAAACATTGCAAAAATTTGTCAAATTGTGCGTGAAAATTGTTGGCTGACTGTCACGAGCATAGCAGAGCAAGTGAACATCGAAAGAGAAACAGTTAGGAAAATCTTAACTGAAGATCTTGACATGAGGAAGGTGTGTGCAAAAATGGTCCCAAAGGAGCGCACTGAAGAATGAAAGCAAAGAAGAGTCACAATTTGCAAAGACCTTTTGGAGAGGCAAGATGACATTTTGGGCCATGTCATCACAGGTGACGAAACATGGGTCTACCAATACAACCCTGAAACGAAGCGGTAAAGTGCACAATGGAAGACTGCCAATTCCCCACGACCAAAAAAATTCCGTCAGTCCAAATCAATAGTGAAAACAATGTTGCTGAATTTTTTTGATATTAGAGGGATTGTTCATTATGAATTTGTACCAACTGGACAAACAGTCAACCAAGTTTACTATTTGGAAGTACTGGAAAGGCTGTGTGAAAAAGTTGGATAGAAATGACATGAACCTTTTGCCAACAACTCATGGATCTTGCATTATGACAATGCACCTGCTCACACAGCACTGTCTGTGAGGGAGTTTGTAGCTACTAAACAGATAACTGTGTTGGAATACCCTGCCTATTCACTGGATCTAACCCCCAGTGACTTCTTTCTGTTCCCGAAGATAAAGGAAATATTGAAAGGAAGGCATTTTGATGACATTGATGACATCAGGAGCAATACAACAGCAGCTCTGAAGGCCGTTCCACAAAACCAGTTCCAAAATTGTTTTGAAGGGTGGACTAGGCACTGGCATTGGTGCATAGCTTCCCAAGGGGAGTAATCTGAAGGCGACCATGGTGGTATTCAGCAATGAGGTACTTTTACCACGATGAGTTCGCGAACTTTATTGTCCAACAACTTACAAAACACATGACACCCAAACACACTGAAGTCTTCCAGATGTCATTATTAGATACTCAGATTTATTAGTTCAGTCAAGTATACATAATGTTACAATATAATATGTACAATGCTGTGCCTGCTGACACCAGACTGTTTGCAGTGCACAGCCCATTCAACCATAATAATCAGGAAAAAAATATCACTAATATGCTAGTAGTTACAATCATCTCAACACTTCTTCTACTCTTTACTGATACATGTGGTGCTTCCACCTATATGCGACCTTACATAAAATATGCCTAATTGCCTCAGATCTGTAGTTTTGGAGCATATCACAAGTTCTTAAAAGCTACCACTTCATGCTCAGAAATTTCTCCCTCCACCTTTCTGCTTTCCAGCAGTTCAGACACATGTGAGGGGCACTCTCCTCAGCCGGCATAAGAGACAGGTTCCCCCCTCAAACCCACCCCTCAACCCACTTAATTTCCAAACCTCCTTCCAGAACCAAGCTAACCAACTCCTCTCATTAGATATCATTATAATTGTTCCATCATTCATTCATAAGTTAAACTTAACACAAGCATGTCACGCAACATTTTAGCAGAGTTTTGCAATCTTCAGCGGTAAAATATGAAACAGAATAGTATCATATGGTTTTACTAACATTAACTTTGGAGACAGAATTCTCTCCATGTTCTGTACTATTGTACCTTTATTGTCAAAATAAGTCAAAATAATCAAGTAGCCCTGAATGCAATTTATTCTGTGATCACATATTATTACACAATAGTAAAATCTGTTCAAAAAAGGAAACATTTTAACCTTTATTAACTGTGCATTGATTGCACTACTGTCCTGTGCACTGTACTACTACTACTACTACTACTACTA
>Ga0136643_10001691_pt1 | contig 27518 bp, 20 predicted proteins | sample TergutLab28metaG_FD_96883 | JGI IMG/M metagenome (GOLD analysis project Ga0136643, IMG submission 96883) | Labiotermes labralis P1 segment gut microbial communities from Petit-Saut dam, French Guiana - Lab288 P1 (version 3) (version 3) | ecosystem: Host-associated > Arthropoda: Insects >... | reverse complement strand
TCCGATGGGGTTTTGTTTTTTTGGTTTTTTTGGGGGCTTCTGGATTTTGGGGGGGGGGGTTCAACCCCCCCCCCCCCCCGGAACGCCACTGTTGCTGAATACGAATTTAGAATTCATTAGTTACACAAGTATTACACCTTCATCACAATAAAAGCTGGCTAGGGGTTCAAATGTGGAATTATATTGACAGTGAGCTTAAATGTGATATCATGTTGACAGCAAGTGACCCTCTGGTCTGTTGCTGGCTAGAAGTGTGGCACAAGAGCAACGTGCAGATATTAAATGGTCATGCAAGGTGACAATGCTTTTCTCCTGCAGCTTGCATAGCTGTCTGCAGACCACCTATACAAAGACTGAAAAAGTCATACACACAAGTGGCAAAGGGGGCTAGGAATGCAAAAAGATATCACAGGGGTGTCCAACATCACAACATATGGCTAATCTTATGTTACTGTAATGGCTCTCAAGATGGTACTCCGGCCTAACTGCACCTGCCTCGTGAAGACACTATAATTTAAAGAGGCACCGCTATTAACATCAGCGCCGAAGTCACTAATTTCTGTGCTGCCACCAGCCAGATTCTGACCAAATTTAGACCATCAGGAATCTGACAAACTGCTCTGCCACACAGCCCAGTAGAATCTATATTTCTCAGTTAACTTATCTAATACTACAGGGACATCAATCAGTGGTCAACTGTGCGTCAATTATGTCAGTAGAATTTAATAATAACCCAAAAATATTTAATATTAAAGTAAAAATAAAAATATACAAACAACCATAATTTACACAATCACAATGTAACAAATAAAAAGTTTGAATTTAGTAGTTGACCCAAATACTCATCTTGCCTTCCTTCACATAGGCCAATGTACGCCAGAAATTTAGAATAAATTTCTAAATAATTTTCCTAAATAGTTGTTCGCTGAAATTGCTCAACTCACCTAGGTTAACTCAAAACGGTTTTGTAACACGTCCAACACAGCTTACCTTGGATACTCAGCAGAAATCTGTGTCTCGTACACATAACATAAATTCTTCTTCAGCGTAGAAGTCAGAACAATACTTCACATTAACCAAACATGTAAGTACAACCAAAATTTCCACGAGAATGGGAGCGTTTACCTGGTTACAGTGGACTATATAGAGTAGGGCCGCTGACACATCTAAAAATGTGCGTATTCTTCAGTGCATTACACTGTTTGCCACGGGGAAATTCACTGAAAGTTCATAGACTCTGCTACTTTACGGCAAAAGGGAAATCAATGTCTGAGTTGCACACATTTGTAAGTGCAGTGCACTGCTCTTGTCAGCATTCAAAACCTTGTTGCATTTGTGCACAACTGATTTCCCAACTCAAATTTATAAGTACATTGTTCATTTATTACATTACCAAACCAGGGCTTCATCTCTTATCTTGTATATGTGACTCTACTACACCTTCACAAAGGTTTAACCCAAAAGGAGTTACTGTATTGCACTCTCTGGCAGGTAAACCATGCCCTTTATAGTTCTGTCAACGGGTCTTAGATTCCAACTGTGAAAAGAATGACATAAACTGTAGACACAGCTCAGAACAATGTATAAAATTGTATTTAAATATTTATTCTAAAATTCTTTATATTTTACGATGCTTTGTAGACTATATTATACACAATGTTATCCAAAAAAGACAGCCATTTTAAATACCACTTTTTCAACTGCACTGCCGACCTGTACGCCCTTTAAGAAAAGTGTGCTGATTGTCTTATGCATATATGAATATCGCCTTGAAGTTGGCCATTTAGATAATCTAGGAATTGGCAGTTTTCAATTCACACAGTGTAGAATGCAGATCATAACTTGACTTAAAAGTGACTATTTTATATGAACAAAATATGCAACTTGCGTTTTTCAATTCTATGCAGGAAATTACTTACTATGTTCTGTCCGAAAATCTGAGAGATTGCATCTTTCATAATAACCTTGGAGCAAATTTACAATACTAAAGTAATGGTCAGTGCTGATGAGAAGTGGGGGAAGCTGGTACAATTTGCCAGTGCCCTGGCAGAACAGAAGGTTAGCCTGGGGCCTGATTATGATGCATATGTTTCTGCCTATCTTAGTAGTACCATTATTCTCTGACTGTACAAATTAACCCTTTCAGACCAACCCCAAGCCACTTTGCACCTGACAGTCAGTCTTTCTGTTTAATATGAAGATTTTCAGCCTGTCTGCCCTTGCTAGGGGTCCCCAAAAAATTTTTCACCATGACCTGAATCAATTCTTGGTGACCCTGGTGGTGGAATTCAAAAAAGGAGTAAAAGTGTTTAAAAAAACAGAATTTTTGTACCCATATGGTGAGAAAGTGGAGGTGGTAAAAGGGTATATTTATTTAGGCATAAAATTTGGAAACCTCAGGAGAATGGAGGTGATAAATGGGAAGTATGAAAGCAAAAGGCACAAAGAAATGAAGAGCAGTAAATAAACATGCAGTGAGATACGTAATATCAAAGTAAAAGTATTAAAAATATACATGAGATGATATGCAGCCAAGGCTGTTACATGGAGTTGAAATTTGAAAGTTAAATTGGGTGGGAAACCATTGATGGAAAATTTTTTGGATCCCAAGAAGTACAGCAAATAGAACAGCAGAATGGGAAATTGCTAGAAAAAGCAGGAAAGGCAATATGTAGGATATTAAACTTTTGGTACAGGATTTTGCTGATGGAACAAGATGAATTGTTACAAACATTCCTATGAATTGCAGACAGAACATCCACAATTTGGAAGTTGGGCCAAAGCTTTAAGAAATTAAATGTACAAAATTGGTTTGGGACATATCTGGTCAGCAGACAGTGGAAGGATATAAGTGTCCTGTGCCAAATGATTAAAACTACATACAGACAAATATAGAGAAAATGAGTGGAAAAAGAGCTTTGGTGTCATGAGGGACGGGAGAGAAACTTATTTACATTGTTGTAATAAGAAGACATGGATTAGTATGATTTAGACTTGGAATCTGGACTTTGGGAGGCATGGGAAGAGGTACAGAGAAAGGAAGATGCCTCCTACATAAAGAGGAAGAGAATGAGGAACACATACTGTCCAAATGTAAGGAGACACAAAAATTGTTGGAAAATTTCTTGAATACTAAATGGTTAAACACAGATGAAGAAATAGCTTACCAGAAAATAACTAGCTCTGCCAAAAGTGTAGATCTTAAAAACTTAGTAAGAGCTTCACATCAGACAAAAAGGAAATGGGAAAGGAAGTGAGAAAATGAGTGGCAGAAACTTTGCACAGTTTAGAGGAGAAGGGAGAGAAATAATTGTAAATAAAAGTTAATTTTGCACACAACAATATAGATTTGAATGGAATCATTTATGTACAGGATAAATAGTGTAAGTTAATTGATAATACATGTGAATATAGTGTATAACTATTCATGAAACACACTATGAACATTCAGATCCAAAGAAATGTACTTTAATCTTAACAAACATAGGATATCTAATTTTATTTGAGACAAATTAGAGCAAAATAGGTATTTACATGCTTGTTGTGCGACTTTTTGACCACTAAATACAGTCAACAGTAATGTTTCTATTGTGTGTGTGTGTGTGTGTGTGTGTGTGTGTGTGTGTATAGAATATTTTGCATTACATGTTTTTCTTTAAAACCATTAAAGAATCAGTTTTTAACTCTCTCTACAACCATTTTCTTTACAGAGCAATTCTGTCTCAGTAAACTTGAAATACCAAGGATGGCAGTGAGAACAACAACAACCACCACCTGTGGATGTTTCCACATTTACAAGTAGTAGTATGCATGGGCATTTGAACTCTTTTCTGTCTTCTCTCTCTTTTTTGCACTCTTTTTTGTATATACATGTGTGCAGAGTCTAGTCTTGTTGTATGATTTTTAGATTATAGAGACAGGCATTAAACACCCCTTGACATATGAATATCTCCAATTTGTTATGTACTTTACACACACACACTTATGCACGAATGTTTCACCCATTTACAGCCTCCTAGTTTCTCCCAAGTGAAAACTATGATTTTCTAACTTGTGTAAAGAAGTTCTTCAAATTCTACTTTTAACCCACACAGCATGGTCAACCACCAAATAAATGCAGTTCTACTGTGTACATGATGAGCTTCACACAAATTGCAGTTCTTGCTTCAGGGCAAGGAATACATGCCTATAATATCTCCTTCACTCTATTTTATGATGAAGTTTATATATTCGTAGTAAGAAAGAGTGATGTAAATTGTTGCAGGTACAGCAGGCTGTTGCACAAGCAGCCCAGCAGCTGCAACAGCTTCAAAAACAGCAGCTTCAACAGCAGAATAGCACACATCAAAATCACCACAGCAGTACATCAAATCACCATTCCCACCATCACTCAGCTCTCACACAGCATCACAACAACGTGAACCAGCATAATCATCAATCACAGTTACCTCCATCAGGACCACCACATCATCACATCAAAACCCCTCAGTCACGGATCTTAGAGCCATCACCAGAGGAAACTACAGATCTAGAAGAGCTGGAACAGTTTGCAAAGACATTCAAGCAGCGTAGGATCAAGCTGGGGTTTACACAAGGTGATGTTGGACTTGCAATGGGAAAACTGTATGGAAATGACTTCTCACAGACAACTATCTCAAGGTTTGAAGCTCTAAATCTTTCTTTCAAGAACATGTGTAAGCTAAAGCCTCTCCTTCAGAAATGGCTTGAAGATGCTGATAACTCCCTCAACAATCCAAACTCCTTGACTAATCCTCTAACAACACCTGAAGCAATAGGAAGACGTCGAAAGAAGAGAACATCCATCGAGACCAGTGTAAGAGTAGCACTGGAGAAAGCGTTCCTCCAGAACCCCAAACCTACATCTGAAGAGATTGCACTACTGGCAGAGAGCCTCACCATGGAGAAAGAAGTGGTCCGGGTATGGTTCTGCAACAGGTGTGTTCATGTCATATTTCACAGTTAGCTGGACCTCTTGTTCCATAATATTAGGCAAATTATTAGTCCTTATCAACACAAACATTAAAACCCCTGCAGGAGGTGTGGAGCTGAGAGTATGAAAAAAGTGTAATACCACCAATATGTGGTCACCATCCCTTTATTTTCTATCAGATGTGTTTCAACACTACAGCAATCCTCACCATTTCCTGTACTGTTGCATTATGAACAAGGTTCAAATGTCAAAATGCATTTGTTAGAAAACATACATATCAGTAACTAAACATTGGTGTGTTAAACTTTAACAGTTTGCAGTAACAGAAGCATAATGAAAACGTTTTTAATTTAGAATTGCTGCAAAGCAAATGGATATCATCCCTGTACTCGACATAGGCTGGATACCTGTAAGTTCATTCTTGAGAAGGGAAGAGTCCAGACAAACTGTAAGGCCCGCCTTACCTTCGCTCAAACATGGGATTATTTCAGCGGTTACCAGGCCAGACTATTAAGCTGATAACTAAATTTTATCTAGTGCTAGATGAAGAATGCATGGAGCTTTGTTACTTTTTCATACCTCTTAATGATGTGGTGCTTAAACACAGGTATAATCATAAGCACAAAATCCTGTGCTTTGGTTCAGAATATGTCACAACTGTTAAAAATAGCAGACACATAACTTCAGGACCCACATTTTAGAATGGAAGTTTTATTCATGCCATAATTGTGAAAAATATACCACAATGTATTCAAATCAATATGCATGTGGAATCTGCACTTTAGAAATCCACCTTCTGCACCTGAATATTTTCCCATGTCCACACACAGTGGGGGATCCAGTGTTTTGAAGATTTGAGGTTCTCAGAGTGATGTCACTGGGAATTCAGGTCTTATGTGATGTTACACTTTGACAGTGCGTGACTGGTTCCTGACATGAAGGAATATTTTGCCTTGATCTTCAAGGGTCAAGCAGTCCAAGAAGACTAGCCAATACAGGAGAAGGTGTTGTGATAAACTGGCATGACAGTACCACATTGTGGATTGTAAGGGTGGCAAGCAGGCAAGTCAGGGGAGGTGTGGGAGGAGGCAGGTTGTCTTTTGATGTGTTGGAAACTCATCACAGAGGACACTGTGTCACATTCTGGAAGACCTGGAACCTGGATACGGTATGAGTTATTACACTTGCATGTAGGTACAGGCCATCTTTTTGTAATTATCATGTAGTGTCATAAGCCAATGCAGCTAAATTTTAACACAAAGGAACATTACTTAGTGCATCATATCAAATGAAGCCCCCTTTACCTACAACTCTGGACACTTTATTAATTATGTTCTTTGCGTATTTGCAGACGACAGAAGGAGAAGAGAATCAACCCTCCAAGTGCTGCAATGGGAAGTCCAACCATCTGCTCAGTGGCTGGTCCCAATCCTTCCAGTATGTTTGCTTCTATTGCCAACTCTTTAGCAGGAGGATCATTGTCAGGTATAGGGAATCCTATATCTTTAGTAACAACATCAGCTCATAGCTTTGCTGGAGCTGGGGTACCACCCAGTGCACCACAAGCACCTGTAGTCAAGAGTGAATGACTATTCTCTTCAGTTCCATGATGAAGCTCACCAGAGATGCTGCACAAACTGCCCACAATTGAACACTCTGCTTGCACATGTTGGCAAGTGGTATTACATCAAACTCACATACCTCGCTCCCATATCCATTCTCAACGAACATTAGAATATTTCATGAAATGTGGGTGAGATTATTTTCCATGATGAGTAGTTGTACGAAGGATGAGAATACAGTAAATATCAAAAGACTAATTCTTTTACTTGTGGTGTTTACAGCATATTTCTGTGGTTACAGAACTTCGTTTTTAAATATTAATGGAAAGTTTAGAAATATGTCACTTCCTTCTGTCTCCTCATTTTTAAAATGAAGTTGAGTCTTTCCCCAAATGCCCTCAGTATTTGTGCAATGTTCACTATTGTTAATAATTTAATAACATCACATTAGTTATATAGCAAATATAGAATTGTTATGGTATATTTGCATGAGTAAACAGCTAATGAAAAAAATGAAAATGAGAAGAAGAGTCACCTTATTGCATATAGTGACATGGAAGATTACGCTAAGATAAACACAATCAGCAGAAATGGCATAATTTATCCAAAATAGGTTGTTATAAAAGGAAAAATATATTCATATTGTTGGCATTCCACTGAAGCCTACCCAAGAGGCACTGAATCCCAGGGCACAGCTTCAGTGTGAGGGTGCCACAAGTGTACACTGTGAGTTTTTGTTGCTGTTCTGTAGATAATAGGTTTGAAATTTACAAAAACAGAAATGGTTCTTGTGATAAAAGTCATAATTTCATAGACAAAATATAAGATTCTGAATCTACCAACAGAAAAGTGTTGCCACATTTACATATGTAATTTATCCCCCCCATCACAGACACACACACACACAATCTTTGTACATTAAAACAAGGCTTCAGCAATTACATAAATGATGGAAGTTTTACACAAATGAATGAAGTCTAGTGACAATGGAATTTTAAGTACACTTGGTGGTTCCTTTTCTCAGACAATTTCTTACTTTAGTTCAGGCTGTATTTTTAATTATAATGTTTACTAATTTTACCATCACCCTTTCACGTGCTCCAAATAAATTTTCAGAAACAGTTTTGTTACCATGGGAAAGGGAAAGAATTTTAAGCTTCCTATTTACATTGTCACTTGCAGTAAAGTGTGGGTTCAAATTGAGTGTCTAATTATTGAGGAATGCACTTTTAACAATATTTTTTGATTCTGAAATAATTCTTCTTTGTAAGTTCCCAAACCACAGGAAAAAGTGAACTGCAGACAATTCATCTTAACCCTTTGGTGCTTGGCAAATCCATCCACACTAAATGTCCTGGCTTGCTCACAAAGACAGTGACCCATCTACATAACAATGCTTCTGCCCTTGTAGCCTGTGCAATAGCATAGCTCCTGGAACATTTTTGATGGGAATATCTTGCCCATCCACCACACACCCTGGACCTTGTATTCTGTGACTTCTACCTATTTGCATTACTGCAGAAGCAAAGTTCTGACATGAATGAAACAGAGAAAGCTGAGGTCTGCTAGTGCACAAAAATTCCTGTCCATTTAAACTGAAGAGTCCAATGTATCTATGGTTATTGGGCCCAATCTTCCATATTTATTCAGTTATTTTGTCAAAGAATAAATAACAGCATAACTCACGCTTATGGTAAGAATTTTCTGTCATTTCAAATTACCGACCTATTGACATCTATTCATACAGCCAACATCAGGCACATCATCACAAAAATATACAATGGGATAACTGTACCTATGATTAATTTACATCTACTTACAGAAACATATCCATGGCAGTGTGCACAAGCCCATGTGAAACTTCCCAAATTTATTCATTTGATGAAAATTGTCAAAGTGCACATGGAGCCATTTTTCTGTGTACTCTTGTAACTTCTTTTCCTCTAGATTGTGCACTTCAGTAGCTAATTACCATCAGACCTCAGGTATGCCTCTTCCTTTGTTGGTTTCTTAGACATAAACTGTATCATACAAAATCTTTCATGACATCATTCATTACTAGATCACAATAACATAATTAATTTATTCTCTAAAATAAAGTCTTCATGAAGAATAAATATTCTGAAAATCTGTTCATGAATTTGACCCTGATGACAGAGAAATATCAGGTCTGTGAAATGTCTTGTAAATCAGTGACAGCACAGCTGATAGTAAGAGTACATTTTAAATTTATTTATGAGAATTATATTTGGCCTTACCTAATAAATTACATTAAAATTATTCAACAAAATCTTCTTGGGCTGACAGCCACATCAGGATGTTCATATCCACCAATGTTTCAGACACTGATTCTGTCTACATCATATGGTCCTGTTACGACTCAAATCCCATGCTATTTAGAATATATAGCAGTAAAATCCTGATGCTCACAAAAGGACAAGTGAGTTAGTGGGCACAGTCAATCAATTTCTGTGTTTGGCCTTGATTCTCCTTGGACATCTCTCTTATCCATTTTAGCAATTTCGTAAAGGGCTGGGACACTCATTTCAATGAGAAGTCTTCCTCCCTATTGGTTCAGAGGGCTTTACATTAAGTGAATCATGAGAGCAATTAACTGCACTGCTACAATGGAAAAGACAGATGTCCAAAGAGAATCAACACCCATCACAGTGATCAACTGACTCCACCCAATAACTCATGTCCTTTCATGAGACTGTTATATATTCCAGAAAGCCTGGGTGTCAAGTAATATCAAGACCACGATGAAGCCAATAGAGTCATTCGCTGAAATGTTTGTCAACTTGAATATTCTGACATAGCTGAATTTTTAAAGCTTCAACACATATATCATAATTATTATTGGGGCTGTTTAGGTGCTGTAAGGTAAACATTAGCTAATATCACCCACATGTATCCTGTCTTATGATAGGTCCACAGCCTCTTCCAAAGCAAGATCTCCAGAGAGTATAATCTAATGCTTTTAAAGTTTGAAATATTAAAACATGACACAAAACAAATCAAAATTGCAGTCATGAAAAATTTAAGAGCTGATTTAATTTGTGGAATATTGGCTACAAGTTGGTTCAGAATGTTTCGTCTTCCAGTTTGCTCACTAGAATCATTACTACTGAAATATATAGAATTGTAACCTTTCATGTTGTTTTGTATGGGTGTGAAAATTGATCTCTCAACTTAAGGAAAGAACACAGACAGAAAGTGTTCAAGAACAGGGTGCTGAGGAAAACACTTGTGACAAAGTGGGTGATGTAACAGAGAGCTGGAAAAAAGCTCCGTCTCAAGGAGCTTCATGATTTGTACTCCTTAGTATGTATTATTAAAGTGATCAAATCATGCAGGACAAAATGCATACAGAAGAGAAACATACACAAGGCTTTGGCAGGGAAACCTAAGAGAAAGATACTGCTTGGAAGATAGTTGTAGACAGTAGGATAATACTGAAATGGATCCTAAAGTGCTCAGAGCGATCATAAAGAAGTTGGGGGTTGTGGAGAAGTTATCATCTGGCTCAGGCCAGGGAAAAGTGGTGGATTCTTGTGGACAAGTTAATGAATATTCCAGTTCCATAACATTCAAATATGGCCAAACTCGGTTATAACGTCATGAAAGGGACTGAACATTTTGTGTCGTTATAAATGAGTATTGTTATAACCAAGGAGTATAATGTTGTGATTAACAGTAAATAATTAATTGATACTACCAAATATCTGATGCCATAGATGAGGTGTCGCATAAACCAATGTCATTATAAATGGGTTCAACTGCAATTTCTTGACTAGCTATTCAAGAATGACTCACTTCTGTGGGGCTAGTAGGTGTTGTAAGGCACTTGTAGCAATGAGACATACACAAATGACTCCACAACAGTAAGGCATCACTACTTTGAATATTTCATGCAAAGAATACCAAAATACCAGTACATGCTTAATTTTCTTCAGCATTTGTGTTATTCAAGTATTAGTCAGTTACCACTTTTTTTTTTTTTTAGAAAAAGCAGCAGATTAACGTTTTCTTCTATCCTAATTTGCAAACAACTTGAAACTATATGAGATATAAGTGAGGTTCTCATAGCCGTGAAGGTTTTTTCTGGGTGGAAGGAGGGGGGCATGGCAACAGTTAGTTGGTAGAGATGTACTGCCTCCAGTTGCAGGGTGTAAGTGGCTTCTACTCACCCATCAGAATATATGGTGTTATAACCCAAAAGACTGTGACGTGAAAATTCTAAGCTTTTTCCAACATATCTGAGTGAAGCGGTTATGAGATCATCCTTAAAACCAGAAAGTAATTCCCTGTCTTGAAAGTGTAAGGCTTTTGGTCTTCTGTGCAGTGGAGAGTTTTTCTCCAGCTCCATGAATGTTTTCTCCATGCACACATTTATGGTTCATGTGTCTCTTAATTTGATCATGTTCACTCTGTGGGGCTCTGAAATAACTTCTAAAATTCTGAACATTACTTCCACATATTTCATAGGCTCTGTACATTTCAAATCTCAGACCTTATTATTACAACAGCAGCTGAGGGCATATATTTTGAGTTCAGTATGGCATAGTGCAACTATCTCTATTGCTGCTAGATTTTTGTTTACAAATTATGTGGGATGGGGTTAACAAAAGCATGTAACTTCAAACAAAGTAAGTTCATCGGTAGGCGTTCATCGGTAGGCGTTCATCGGTAGGCAGTGTATTTGCATAAATTAACACACAGAGCATTTCGATCAGCAGGGCAGTATAAATATTTGATTGTTGTAGAGCATTAGGGCCAACATAAGTTAATTTTAATGGCACAGAAAGCGACATTTCACTGGCTAAGTGTTTCATAACTCAAATTTCAATCTGCAAAAGAAATTCAGATGCACTTGTTACACTGCTGTGGCAATTTAAATTCTTCATTTTGTTTCAACTTTATAATTACCAAAAACACAGCAGTGGTGCATGAAACTGACAAGTCATGTAATGAAAACCACTGACCTAGGATATTAAGCATCCAAAGGAAAATGTGGTTCATGTGTTTCAGAACAGAAATGTGAGCCAGTTGTACATACCAGATATTAGCACCTAAACTGGATTTTGTTGTCACTGAATTGAGTGATGTCACTTGAAATACCAAAATGGAATTGATAACAATTTGTAATATATTTTTCTTGAAGTGTTTGTTAAACTATTTTAAGTGATATCACAAAGGAAAACATGTCCATGTGTCACTAATTGCAGCAAAGAAATAAAACTGAAGGTAATTATTATTGTAAATTATGAAGCCATTTTATATTAAGATATTTTATTTGCATATTGTACTTTATGCGAAGACTGTTTTCATTTATGTAATTTCATGTTTTACCTTTATGGAAATATGTAGTTTTTAAATCTATGTATATAAATGTGTACATGGTAGTTATTTCAGGAACCATCAAGGGTGAATGATCTCCTGTACTGAAAAACCTTTCTTTCTTTCACTTGTGAGTAAGAGAAGCTTTCTGAGTCATGTAATTGTACTTTTTAATAACAAGGTAAAAACCATCTTCATTCTCACTGCAGCTCAGTGTTTTTGCTAACCTTGTACCAATGTGTTTCCATAATTATTACTATTACATTTCTACATGACACCAAAATATTTTTTTTCCCAAAGATACAAAGGCAACAATATCAGATCTCAAATATGGCTTATTATTCACTTCTTTTGAACCATAACTTTAATAGTGTTTAGTGTGTAATACTTCAAATATCTTTTAACTTTTTTTATCACGAACAATGATTGTCTTCCAGAAGAAAATAGTTCCTGAATTTGTACTTTCTAAAGTGAACACTTTTAAAAATGAGTTTCTGTGCATCCTTTTGTATTTGTGTCACAGGACTGAAGCTTTTATTATGACTAGGCACTGCATCAGTGCTGAATAGAAAACCAATGTGTCTGAGGTAGGCTGTGTCTCTATTGTCAGTCAGTATGGGGAGTGACTGTAAAGTCTTATACATTCACACATGAATATCATCACCACCGTCATCGTCACCGTTATCACCATCATCATCATCATCATCATCATCATCATCATCATCTAGTTTGAAGGTTTGGCCTCGTGACCTGTTCCGTTCCCATTAACAGTCAAGAGATCTTTTGAGGGACTGTCTTTGGCTTCATTTCCCATGTGGTTGATATTTTATAATTAAGCGTAGTAATCTGTCCGTTCGCCAAACATGTTGTATCACATGGATATACGTACACATACATACAGTGAAAAACCCCTTCCTCATTGGTCACACATGGGACACAGGAGGTCAAGTCTAATTATCTGCACTGCCACTATGAGCCCAGTTCAGTTTGCTTAACATGAAGAGAGACACAATGCATACAGAAAATCCACCCACATGGACATCCATGTTCATTTATGCTACGAAGAATCTCAATGATGAAATTCAGAATCTATGGTAAATATTTGTGCAGAACAGTCAGACTTAAAAGTAGCTGTGCATTCTAAATGCAGAGTCTACAAAACATGGGCAGAGGTTACCAATAATTTATGTCAAAATGATTGGTAGCATGCTTGCAAAATTTGACATATGGCAGTCTATGGCCTGGATCAGGAGAACTGAGCATGTTAAGGTCAGTGCAGGATGAGTTTGGACTGAAGATGTTAGGTTCTACAGCATCCCATTACATGAGCAGACAGGGCAACCCTCTTTCTCTCTCGAGCAGACAAGTCCACATTGGTGAGGAACAGCAGTGACTAGGATCAGACGTAGAACAGCAGGGCCAACATGAACTGGCTTGTCAAAGAAACAATCAAAGGAGGACTACACCTAATACCCATAAGGGACGAGGTGGGTTTCAAATTGAACCAATTGCAGTTTCGTCATCTGCAGCTCTCCAATACAGATAAATCAAGCTACAGCAAGTGGAATCGTTACACAAGATTGAGGAAAAAAGGGGGGTTGCTATGGGAGCTAAGCAAGTATATGGTGCCCCAGTATGGTCAAATTATGGAACAAGAGGGGTGAGACAACATGGATCACAGAATCAGATCAAAAGTGGGAGTGTGGCCTGCTAAGCCTAACCTGCCAAATGCATTGTGAGCAATCATAGCTGTAACTTGCAACCCTAGGGATGCAGGCAACGTGAAGATTCAAGACTTACTGGATGTTACAACATGTCTGAGGTTAACTGGTTAAGTAGTTACCACCTGAAAGAACAGAATATTCGAGAACCTGAATTCTTTTCAACAATGTTATTAGAATCTCTATTGTCACATGCAGGCAATACATTCATCCATAAAATTGGCACATACAGGGTCATAACCAAGAAGATCCCACTGTAAATGACACGAAGCTTTGCAGTGACTAACTGACTGACTGACTGACATGGAGTACAGTCTGCATGAGGTGTGCCTAACTTCAGGATGTTATTATACGAGTTATTTTGAGTAAAAAATGCTAACAATAGATGCCGAGTTATCAGCCATTATACTATGGGCATATTAATACGTGCACATGGTACTAACTGAAAATTTAACAATATGTACGTTTTATAATACACTACAAATAAAAGGAAACTTATGTATTAGATAATACCATAAAATAAAGTAATTCATTCAGTCTTTACCTACTTTAAAGCATTCTTATAATGCCACAAAACAAAGCAGCAATTAAGTCTTACAGTACTGTATGTATGACATCATATGAAAATTGTGTCAAATACTAGCACAAAAGGAATATAGTTATGTTTCTGTGCTAGTTTAAACAGTTAGGATGTCACAAGAGCTCATGTCCCTTGAGGAATGTTCCCTCTCAGCTGTGGACGTGTGCATGGACACACAGGTCATGAAATCAGCACATATAGGAAACTGAAAGCAAATAAAAAATTAAATTGCAAAAAATAAAATTATAATAAAAACAAACATGGTTATTAATTAAAATAATCAGATAGAGTGCAGTGATATTTAACCTTTTGGCGCCGGAATTATTTTTTTAATTTTAGCACACTCTGTACATAGAATGTGAATAATACAGGAACCAAATAAGTTTGAATTATGAAACAAACTGCATTTTGAAGAGAAAAAAACGGAGAGTGTATACCGTGTTTAAAATATTCAGTACTGATATTTGTTGAATAAATATATAAAATGCAACTTTAGATGTTAGTGGAGCGGTACGACCGCTATAGTTGACATTAGGCGTCAAAAGGTTAATAGAATTGTAAATTTTATAATACAAGGGTGAAAACAAATAATCATTGTAATTTCCTATTTATTTGTTACTATCCTATTTATTTCCTGTTTTGTTAAAACATAAAATTACAGTTTTTAACAGATATGAGTGGCTATATGAACAACAACAAAATTTCAGGTTTATAATTTTACATACACTAATTTGGTGCAGACAGGCCTTTGTAAATGGGAAAAAACTTGCACAACAAATTTTTTCACAAACAGGCCATTAAAAATCAGGGCGGACATTGCTCTTGAGTACTTCTTGTGGGGGCACATGAAGGAAATGTTCTACTCAAAAAAGTCAAAGACCAATCACAACAAATCGTGGAGTGCATTGACTACATACAGGGAAGCAACAAGGCAACAAATTCTCTTTTGAGACATGCAGAATTGTGCATACAATACATTGTAGGTTATTTTGAACAGCAATCAGTGTAACATAACTGGAAATTGACATTCTTTTATATCACATAATCAAAACTTATTTTTCCTTTCCTGTTGTATCATAACCACGTAAACTAATATAACTAACTGGGTAACAAATAGGAATGATGTCTTTGCTTTGTGCTGTCATCAGACACAATTTTTTTTTGATGACATACAATCCATGGGGTAAGACTGAATCTCTGCTTTGTGTTGAGGTGTTATCGAACACGTGGTGTTTGGTAGGTTAAGACTCGGTATATTTATTTTTTGGTGCTATTTGTCACAAGTTTCTCTTTTGCTGTACAGTATGATAAAATATGAATACCTAACAGTTTTTGGTTAAAGTCATGTATGTACATTACAATGCTCATAGCAATGTTACAGTTGAAAATTGGCCACATGCTCATATGGCATCTTTACTCAAAATGCCTCATAACATAATATTTTGAAGTTTGACACAGCATGTCTCTGAAACATTCATTTTCTGCTCAACATTGATGTAACTGATCATCTGAAGAAATAGCATCTGAAGAAATTTTAGTGAATCTTTTTTCCTGTTGAAATATGCATAAAAATTACATGATGATTTATACTAAAATTTGATTAAATCTTTTTCAATTTACACACAGGAATTGAGTCAGAAATAAAATATATATTAAATCTATGGATTTGTGGTCAGTTCAGATGAGTGTAAGTTTTGAATAAATGTTTATCTTAGATAGTTCAATGTTTTTCACAACACTTGAAAAGAAGTTCCACAACATACATCCATGTTCTGTAGCATAGGATTTTGTACTAGATTTATTATAATGTAAAGGTATAGCATATGGATTGTTGCCTATATATTAATGTATATTTAAAAACAATAATGCAATTATGGTTGTTCTCTGTATACAAATGCAGAAAGTTTTCTTAAGCAACCCCTTGGCTGTAGTGACATTCACCCATTTTAAAGCAGGGTTACTCATACACAACAGTTGTGGTGGATGTCACGCAGCTGATGGCTGCACCACTGTGTAGCACTTGTTGAACAGAGATTAATTAATGTTTGCAGAAGCTAGAAAAGGAAGTCTCAAAGTTTTTTATGTTTAATTTTTCTATTGATGGGACGGAATAATTTGAATGTCATAATGGTGAGCTTAATGTGAAGAGGACCAAGTGTGAGAAGTTCCTATTGCCTCGGCAAAACCAAGTTAACTGACATTGACAGTTTTGTTTGGTCCCAATAATTCTGGTTTAGGGCCCACTCTGTTATGTTGTATTCAGCTTTAACCTTTTCTCTCTGTTAAGAAAATGTCTCTCTAATTTCTTCTTGTGGCAAAACAAATCATACAAAATGCATTATATAAAGTAATTTCATTTTATAGAAGAGTTTGTAGTGCTTAATCAATAATTTATGTTTAATTAAACCAAAAATATGTTGTCCTTTTCTGTCTGCTCAGTGAAAGTTCTTTGCTGTGCAGACAGTTTTATTTCTGTTGACACTGGAAAACAATATTTAGTTTTAGTGCCACAATTTATCATCTCACCCTCCACAAGTAAAAAAAAAAATGCATCAGACAGTTCCTTTACTATTATCATATATCAGTGTGACTGAACAACAACACTGTAAAGAAATACATTTAGAGTTTAGGCTGTTGAACTCTTATGTAGATACACAAGCACACATGAATGGCCATTTCTGTGTTTTGATCTCATGCGCATACTATCTTTATGATTGAAAGAATAAGGTTATTTGTAATGTACAAAATATGGTTTAGTGTATCACAATGTAAAAAAATAATAATAATAATCAAATGTTTCTACTTGCAGTATGCATTTTCATGGGAAATTAAAGCTATATTCATGTACAGGCAAACCCATCATATGTATCCCCTTTGTAATGTAGACGTTAAAAGAACAAATCACTCATGCTTTATTCTAATAATGATTAATAATAAAACAATGAGGGAGGATAAACAAGTCACAGAAGAAGACTTCAATAGTACATTCTTTTTTATTCGGTGTCTTGTATGTCGTCCTTGTTTTCTCACTTCCACTTTCTTAACAATAGGATATAGGCCTAATGCCAGCTTGCTGTGGTGTAGAATATAACATAGCTCCAGTTGATGTCAGCATGTGTTTTTGTCGTGTACCAGTTTAATGAAAATGTATCATAAAATATGCAAGCGGATTGCTTGTGCTGTAGCAAAAAGAAACACAAAATATGGAAAATCAACTGGTAACAGTAGAATCAACCAATCAAATGTTTGGAACTCAGGAGTGTAATGCTACTATTTAAATCTACGGATTTGGTTGGTGGATTCAACAACAGTGGCATCTTCAAAATTTATTTTGATTGTCAGGTGTTTTATAGTGGATGTGAGTTTTGAAAGGCCAAAACATTTTAAAATATAGTAAGTTTCTTATATTAAGATTTTACACATAAATAAAAAAGGAAGAAACAGGAAACCTGCTGTAATATCTGGCTGTGGGTTTGAGGAAAGAAGTTGCAGCTAACAATTTACAGTCAAACCCCCATACAGTGCCACTGTTTGTTCACTGCAAAATGGGGCAGTACATAGAAGGCGATGGTATATCAGGGGTGGCAGTAAATAGAAATGCTGTATAACAGGAATTTCTCTATACAGACTGTCATGGGTGCTAAGTGAGGTTGGCACTATATCCGGGGGCGCTATATTGTGGTTTGACTGTACATTGAATTCATACGCTTGGTATGAGAATCGAGACAATTTCCACACAAAGATTTTTAAAAAATGTGTTTAATAAAAACTGCATTCACAATTGTCTTTAAATTCTTGGATTATGGAATGTGTATCTTCTTTTGGAGTGCACATTTAGCAGACACAAGTATGCATTATTATCAGTGTCACATCATGCAGCTAACAAAGTTACATTTGCAGAGGTATATTCTCAAAAAGTATGTCATTACAAACACCTGTTGTGGAGTTATTGATACTTTTAAACAGAAATAAATGAACAAGGCCAGCATGTTATGAAATGTTAACACAGAAACTCAAAATTTTTTGATGCTGCATTTCTGTCTACTATCAAAAACATGAAGAAACATTTATACAAAATTGTGATTTTTTGGGCTCTTGTATAAATATGTCACCTGGTCTGTCACACTGAAAGTATAACACAGGAACAGAGTGATCAGAAACATACTGAGGAATAATGGGTCCTAAAAAGAAGTAGCAGGAGGCTGGAGATTTCCATAAAAAGAAGGTACATGATCTGTACACCTCACTGAATATGAGGATATATCTAGAAGTTCCTGGACTAAATCAGTAACAGAATATAGGCTTAGCTTTGTTATTTGTCATTGTTGTCCATGTCAGACTATTCCCATTTCCAGTTTATTCACTGCATCCAGCGTTTTTGCCAATGCTGGAAGCACCACTGCAACTGACTTTTTGGAATGGCATGTAGAACCATCAGCAATTTTTCCTGAATGTCAGGGACATGCTGGAAATGGTATGCATGTAGCTGCAATTTGATTCTCAGAAACAAGAAAAAATTTTGAGGGAACTAATCAGGTGAACAAGGAGGATGTGAGAGCACAGACATATTTTAGGGGGCCAAAATTTCTGCACTGACAAAGCAGAGCACACAGGCATATTGTTCTACCATTGTTTCATATGTTTTTGGAGGCTTGTTTCCTCAAATGACGCAAAACCTCCCAGTAATAATGCTGTATTGATGAAGCAGTGTTCACTGGTGCAATGTCTTGTTGAATCAACCAGTCCTGGTTCTACCATCCTTCCATACACTTTTGGCGGACTTGTTCCCTCAGTTGCTGCAAAACATCCCAGTAGTAATGCTGGTTAACCATTTTTCCTGGAGGAACAAATTCACAATGAACAACACTCTCAACCCAAAAATGATCACCAGCATACTCTTGATATTTGACCTGACTTGTCTCATTTTCTTTGGACCTCTATAGGCTTTTCTATTAAGAGGAATTGCTGTTTTGTTCCCAAATCTTAACAATAAACCCAGTTTTCATTCCCTGCTTTTTTTGTTCTAGTCTTCCCAAGGTTAAAGTAAAACAATGTGAATGCATTGTTCCTCATAATCAGCCATTAAAAAATTGTGGATTGCACTCAACATGCACAAAAATAAATGCCTATTGGGAAGCATAAGAGAAAAGTATGGCTGAAAGACTCACAAGGCTGCATCAGAAGGTAAAGGAACTCTGGAACATGGTAGCTGGAAGTTATACTACTTGCCATTCCCAGTTGTAGTGGTAAATGTGGGAACATTAGGACAGAGCTTGGTTTTACTGGGATGATGAAATGTGTATAGGATTTGGGTTTTGTTAAACCTAGGCAAGGTGGTAGAACGTTATTAGAATGGATCTTAAGTAAATAATATGGGATGAAATGAACTGGATTTACTTGGATTAGGACAGGGACCTGATGGAAGTTCTTGGAAATATGCTAATTAAATTTTACATTCCATAATGTGTAGGAAGATTCTCAACTTAAAACTATTAGGTTGTCAAGAAGAATTGTGCTGCATGGAGTCAGTGAATCAAATGGCTGAGCATTATGTTAGACATCCCGTTACATTATGTAATAATATAAAGATTTGTGTTGATGGTATTGAGTCTTTACTCAATTAATTGCTTTATAGTACACTAAAGCAGCAGTGAACCATAATACACAACATGCCAGTAAGATAAAATTATTTTAATTATGGCACCATTACACCATTTCACAGAAATTTAAAATAATGGAATGACATACACCAATTTTTAAAAGTCTCTAATATTCACAAATGAAAATGTACATTTAATTATGTACTCTGGGAAAAATAAAAGCTGTTACAAAAATTGTTCCTAGTTGCAAACATAATAAATTTTATTCATAAACTGAGGTTACCAACAACTGACATACACACACACACACACACATATATATATATATATATATATATATAGCAATGTAGCATTTACTGAATCAATTATTCAGATAGTTCATTTAAAACATAATTGACAATATGGATGAACCTTTAACATCACACTTAAAGAACCTGCCAGCAGTTCATAAGATTAATTGCAATTCTGGATATTCCCATCATATATCAGACACAGGACACATGCACAGCAGTAAAGCCTATATTTTGAAATAACAAAATTAGCCAGAAAAAAACTTAATAACTTAAAATGTACTACATACCATTAATTATAAAAGATAATGTTACTGTGAATAACACATATTTTGATACCAGGGCAAAATATTGTGAGATATTAGTCTTTTGCTGCAGTGCAGCTGAGGTCTTTGATCTTCTGGGATGTTGTGATGTGTTGATGAGTGGTTATGTAACGTACCGACAACTGATGTTGTGAAACATCCCAGAAGATTAATGATTTCAACAGCACAGTATTTAGTACACTATAACAACTTACAACTAGTAGCATTCCAATCCATGGACAGCCCATCACATTCTACACACACATGAACATATGACTTACATGTTGATGATAATGCATGGAGTTTGAACAAATACCATGGGAGTGTTGCAAGTAATAGAGCACTTTAGGGGCTGTGTATGGATGTGAGTGCTGCTATCTGATTCCAGCATATTTTCAGCTACATTAGCTATGCAACACATCAAACAGCAAGTAATGAAAATAACAAGAGACCACAGAACTGCATAAAACACAGACAAAATACCAAGAAAATCATAAGGAATTAGAGAAGCACATTTTTCAAGTAAAGAAACACCAAAGATTACTATAAATGTAAGCAAATGTCAGTACAGTTTTTTTTTTAAATATTAATATTTCATTCATTCATTCATTTTATTTACACTGTAAGAGTTATGCCATCATGACAAATACACAACAGAAGTGCACCAATTTATGTACAAAGCTTCATAATGCTGGTTGGTTGAAACATGTCATTCCATGCCTTTTACTTCCACTGAAATGGTGTATTGTGATTAAAAAGACAAGTGCATGCAAAGGAATATGTCCTATAAGGCACAAGCTGACAGCTAGCCACAAACTGGCATATTTCCTTATTATGAAAATAACAGGATTATGTCCTTAAAATTTACATCCTTATCCAGAAATTTCTGTCATAACAAGTGGCTTCAGGTACTCCTTTTTGAAAAGCTGGTAGTCTCATATAGTAAAGAAATTCCCCATCTTTTGTGGAACCTGAACATACCCTACCTTTGTCTGAAGTGTCTGCCTCTGGACCACGATGTGAGCCAGATAAATCCATTTCTCACCCTTACACCCCATTCCTTTAAGAACTTTGTCAATATTATCTTCCAACATACTGAGATCCATATAGTGGGTAATCCCCCCCCCCCCCAAATTATAATGTACTACATGTTCACAAAAATTAGAAATCTGATGCTTTCAGACTTCACAACAATGATGTATGGAAGTTGCCTCTCTACAACTCAGCATCTCAGTCCACAGCATTATTACAAAAACAGCTGGAAAAATTATATTGTAATGTTCACATGCAGTATTTTACTCTATTCCTTTTTCCATTATTCATTTCAAACAGACATTCTGTTTCACTGGTGTTCTGCATTTGCAGGAATGTGTCAGATTTTCCCAACAGCAAATTGGGAAGAAAGTTGAATGTTTTGCTGTTGGTATTAATGTATGTATAACACATATCTAGTCTCAACTTCGAGCTCACAGAACAAATGAGATGAGGAACTAACTGTCAGTTCCAAGTAACACAAAAGTTAGACCCTTCTTGTGCGTCATTATTTAACGTATGTATCAGAGAGTGTGTGTTTGTGTGTTTGTTAATTTATAATAGTGATGATAGTTTTTACCCTGAAGGTTGCTAACTTCTGAGAAAGACCAAACAAGTATTATTACCTCATTGTCTAGTCTACAAGTGTTGCTCCATCTGTCTGCACAAACACAAACTACATACAGTTGTGTGTTCCATCTGATACTTTCCTGCATAGACTAGAGTAAAAGTGAGGCATATATCAATATAATTACTTATGAATTATTTATCTGATGTTTGTAACATTTTAGAAGTGACTTTTTGAATCATACAAGTGGCTGAAAGAAGTTGTTTCTCTGATGTAAAACTGGTGTACATAATCTAATGTGACATTTCTACACATAATAGGAGCTTTTTGTTAATAGGATGTTAATTTCAGTATGATATACTGTTTTTCTATTATTTTGTACAATGTTCATGTGGGTTACAGTTAATATATTTTGCTGCAAGAAGAACTTGAGCAAACAACTACTATTTCCTGAAATATAAGTTTGTTAATGTACGTTTCACAATACTGGAACCAACAGGAAGTAGCTTCCCTTTTATTTTCCATGGCATTTTTCTACAATCCCCCTATGTTTACTTTCTTCTTGTATTTAATAATAAGTGATGTGTTATAGTTTTGAACAGGCATGTGAACATTTATACATCCATATCATGTAACCTGTAACACAAGCTATTGCCTGAATGTTAACAGAAGCTAAAACCTGTTCTTTTCTATGGCGTTAATGCAAGCTTGTACAGTGGAGCATTCCAGTACTGGCTACATAGATAATGACTTTCTTTTTGTACATATGTGGTCAAGGGAAGAAAATTATATGTATGCCTGTTGACTTCATGATGACATGTTAAAGTAATGATGATGATGATGATGATGCAAGCATGAGTTTGATGTGTGCATGCATGGGTGCATGTGTATGCGCGTGAGTGTAAGAGAGGGAACAGAACCCCCTGGACCCACCATTGTTGTACAAAGAGAGTGAAATTATAAGTCTATATCGTGTGAGGTCCGTGGGGCCCAGTACCCTCGTTTATTGTCCGGCTGCCATTGTGTAATGAAATAACCTTGAAAAATTTTTCAATGGAAACTAGGCAATAAAACTATACCATGCATTATTTTTATTAAGCGACTGTTGGAGTGGTGTTCTACTTCATTTTCACTGACTGTGAAACAAACACATTGCTCTTTAAAGACCCCACATTCCTTTTCTTTAGAGAGCAGTTTAGCCTTTGTCCCATACCTAGTAGACAGGTGGTGGCACTATTCACCATCCAACACAGACAGCACTGTTGTTTTTTTTAGTTTTATGCACTATGCTCTACATGTTTCAAACCTTGTGGTGTCTTGTCAGGAGCTTTCTTGTTGTTGGTATGTGGACATAGAAGCAGAAATATGTACCAGTACTGCCAGGCAACAACAGGGCACCAGTGACATTGGGTCCCATGTGAAAATGTGTCAGAAACCTCAACAGAAACCCAGCAAAACTCCTGGTAATGAACCAGAAGAATTTAAAGATGTAGAGCATGGTGCACAAAGCTGTAACAGACACAATAATGTAGTAAAGTGAAACGCCAACTTGATACAACTAGGTAATTTTATTGATGTATTGTTAGCTCGACATGTTTCGGGCGCATACGCCCATCATCAGGAGCATTAGATGCTGAGTTGCAGCATATGGTTTTCTGCACCGAGTTTTTGGATGGGTGGTGGTCTTGAAAGCCGCTGCGTAGGTCGTGTGTGCGATGCGGATGGTGCCGGTGTCACACAGCACAATCTGCACCATAAACACGACCTACGCAGCGGCTCTCAAGACCACCACCCATTCAAAAACTCAGTGCAGAAAATCATATGCTGCAACTCAGCATCTAATGCTCCTGATGTTGGGCGTATGCGCCCGAAACATGTCAAACTAAGAATACATCAATAAAATTACCTAGTTGCATCAAGTTGGCATTTCACTTTATTGCATGAGGAAGATGCACGGTCAAACAACCCACAATAATGTAGACTGGATGGTGAGCAGGGTCACTTATTTGAGACAGTGTAATGTCAGAGAATACAAAATTAGTACTCAAGAGTTCAGACTGGGTTCCTCACTCTCACTTAACATTCACTATGTTCTTCCAAATATGTGCTTTCTTGCACATATCTCACCTAATGCTATTTCCCATCAAGATAAGAAGGAATGCCAGATATTTTAATTCAGTGAACACAGTTGAACTGTCATAGTAAGTAGTCATTATGTTTCTTTGCCTGCTCAGATTCATGAAATATGTTATCTCGCTCTCATTATTCTTTTCCAGGCAAACTTCTTCAGCTACATTTAAATTTTCAGCTGCACTGACAATCTGTCTTTACTTGATTTTTGTATTCATACATAAATAAATTTTCAGTAAAACTGCAATTATAAAACCTGGACGAAAAACACAACTTAAATGAGCCTGTTCCATGAAGAAATTATGTAAGATGTCATGGATTTATAGCTTTTCCTTAATGTGCAGATCATACATTGTGAATAGGTATACAAATAATCCGGCAAGATTTGTGGTACTCACAGTGATGTTGGTGAAGATTCAAGTCTTGTGGGATGTGATGTGGTGTGACTGGGGAAGTTCCTGCCGCTTCCACCCCGCCCCCCCCCCTTCCCTGCACCACCACCACCACCAAATATGGACCATCTGTGCTGCTCACTATTAAAGAAAGCTGTTTTAATGTAAAATTTTTCTGCCCCGAAAATACCAGTACTGCAACGTATTGACTGATGACATTGTCACCATAAGCACTGACGGTGGAACTATAGGGCATAAAGAATAGAATGTTGGAATGTCTGGTAAATCCAACTCTTAAATATTCAGTTTAGAGCAGTAACAATGTTACATTTTGTTTCTGATACTAGTACGAAAATCGATGGTTCAGACTGTGAGGGTTCCTGTAAATGTTGTGACCCATAATCACATCCAGTCACTTGCTGGTAAAGCAACATGAATACAAGAAAATACTCCAGTTGGGTCTGGGAACCGAATTGCAATTGAATGTCTACTCAAGGAACTGTATATGCTGCCACGTGGTGGTGCAGCTGGTTGAGGCACTGAGCTATGGAAGGCCGCGGGTTCGATTCCCGATGGTTTCATTGAAATTGTTCATTTACTTCTATCTTCCGGCCGCACTATGACCCTGGGGTCGGCTTGGCCTCTAATAGATATGCGAACCAGGAATATTTCCTGGGGGATAAGGCAGCCGGTGAGTAGGGCTGACAACCTTACCACCTTCATGTGCCAACTGTCTCGAAATCTGGGAACCTCAACCTCCTTGAATGCTGTGGGTCTGTAATAGACCTGTACAGGGATCGCTTTGTTTAGTAAATATTATCAATCCAAATCCAACATCTTGGATGGTATGCTGAAATTAAGCCCGCCCTTGCTCCGTCCATAAGCTCCTCTTTCATATTTTTTTTCGGAAATACAATTAATGGTGGAAGGTATGTACTAGTGGCATTCATACAGGCGATAAGAATAATCAAATTTCCCCTTTCTGCCGATGTTAGAGACGCCACTTCTTGTTTGCCCCCTGTGTTGACAAATTTGCTGTGCTGCACAGCTGTAATCCCTGTTTCATCAACACAGAATGTTCTATGGTCTTGAGGAATAATACCTTTTAGTTCATGTTCATGAGAGTCAAAAACCCCTTCCACGTTGATTGACGTGGAATGCTGAAGAGATGCCAGCAGGAGTTCTCATAGATAATGCAGGATGCCTTTTTTAAAAGTGATTAAATCAATTTCATTCTAGCTGCTGAATTTTCATGTTAATTCGATGTTTCAAACCATTTCTTATTGCCACCTGAAACCCCATGCATTGAATGTCCTGAAATCTCATTTCATAATATCTTTGGCCAGTGGCTATTCAGCACTGCACAAATTAATTTTCAAGCTAATTAGGTTCAACAATACTCTTCTAAAATGTACACATACTGCTGCCTCTTACACAAGTGAATGCAGCTTACCAGCACAGCGTGGGTACAGTCAGTTAACCCACGCGACGACCGTCGGGCGAACACGTATACATCCTGTCAAAGCATGAGTCGGTGCTATTTCATGGCCTTTCACTGGCCACTTGTTAGGTGTTTCGTTTATAACAAGCCTAAAGTCAAATTTGTGCCAAGCTCTACCACAGAGAACATTAATAAAATAGCTGGATTGTCACACGCAAACAACACAACTGCACTTCAAACCAATGTAATTTTAAATAGCATACATCGGTTACTGATCACGAACAAGGGAGGGTTGACTTTCCCCAGCGCAAACAACTGCCAAGGTCAATGGCGAACTCCGCAGGCAGTATCAGTAATTTTGGGCAGACACGGCTGTATGCTTCTCATACCTCTCCCGAGTTCCTTTCGGCAAAGAAAAGAATTTTTAAGCTTTCAAATAACCCGTATGTTCGCATCCTATAATTTCTACAGCACTGCCTCCTTACTCAAACTCTTTCGCTTTGTGCCAGGTGACACATAGGCCCAATGCGAAACAGTCTTTTTAAAATGAAAGTATTGATGTCAGTAACACTGCTTTTTGCAACAAAGAAATTCACACCGTTGTACGACAAAGATTTCGTATTGTGAGGTACTGGTAACCAAATATGGGATACTGTGTCATATTCGGTGCAAGACATAGTCTTATATAGGATTCGTCAAGTTGAGTTGTACACAATTATCAACTTTTGAAAAGACAGATAACTAGCGTCTATTATAGCTAACCATACGAAAGTGAATGTGGGCAAGTAACATGAACTCTGGATGTAACTTGAGATATAACTGGTGTACAGACAGCCCCATCGAAAACGCGGGACCTTAATAATACAATGCAACGAACTATGGCCTCGCCGTTGCACCACACCGCTTCTTGTTGCTCACTGATAACGTTCGAGGTCTGATTAACGCAGTTCACATGGTTGTCACCAGATTTCAGCACTTGCTATTCACCGCAACTTATGCGTCGTGTTGGGAAATTATCTCATAATCGGTTCCCTTACTTTATGCATAGGGTACCATTTATACACTAACTCCAAATTTCCATGCTCGTGTTGCCCCTTCCTTCAGTCGTTTTCGCAATTTTCATTCTCAGACGTACCGCTGTTGAAGAACAATGCCGTACAATTAACGGCATCGCAAACCCCTACGCGCATGTGCAGTGCTGCAGTAAGCACCGTTTACCAGGGCGCCTACTAGCAAAGACATGAGCTTACGCAGGAATCCGTTACTGTGTGAGTATTGCAGTTTTTTGTTCGCATTTTTTCAAAGCTTTTGACTTTGTTTGCAGGTGGGCTTTGAAAGCGTTTGTCCTGTTCAATTATTTATTCATTTTAGTGCAGTTATTTTTGGTGTTTTGACTACTGCGTGTACCGTTTTTAAAAACGTCATATTTTAATAAAACACGAAGCGTTGGCGCAGGAGATTGGTGAGTAGATTAAAGCGCAGTCTCCACGACACGCCGTAACTACGCGATGTTGTGTCTTGCCCCACAACTAGTGCTGCCTCGCACGGTGTACGTTGAAACTATAAAGTGTTGGTACGTGTGTGTGTGTTGGTCGAGAGGGTAAGG
>Ga0136643_10001684_pt1 | contig 27547 bp, 21 predicted proteins | sample TergutLab28metaG_FD_96883 | JGI IMG/M metagenome (GOLD analysis project Ga0136643, IMG submission 96883) | Labiotermes labralis P1 segment gut microbial communities from Petit-Saut dam, French Guiana - Lab288 P1 (version 3) (version 3) | ecosystem: Host-associated > Arthropoda: Insects >... | reverse complement strand
GAGGATGGATGTATTAACATCTGAAACATGTTGAGCATTAAATAATGAAATAAAAAAGCAAGTGACATCAAGTTGGTCTCTCTTTATTCAACTATCAAGATGATGCACGGTCCATTAAACATAAGATTCATGTCTGACGGTTTGTTGGTACGCGAGTTTTATCTGGCAAACAAGCGAACGGGTATCTATAAAATTTTGGGTTTCTTTGTGTATTAAATTTTGGTTTGCATCGTTGTATAGTCGATGTTCTAAGGCGTTTATTCTCTTTCAGCGCTAGAAAACCAGAACCGCAGGTACGAATTCAACTCTTCGTATGTATGTACGTTAGCGATTCTTCAGTGTTGGTATTACCTTTTCAGATGGGCCAACTGCCCTTCAAAGAAGTCCTATAACATATCTATACAAAGAATTCTGAAACCCTGAAAAAGATAGAGCCTGGACCATGTTCGCCTGCAGCGCTATTGAGAGAGGTATACCAGTGTGATATAACACAGATTTTATATGAAATTTAAATCAGGGTTTATCGATTATTTAAAATGTTTTTCACTGCTCTGTAAAAAAACTATACCTTATTGCAATCTACAGCTGAAGATGAACAGAAATGATGTATCTAAGTATGCCTTATATGCCCTTAGGTGCATAGGTAAAAACGCTTTAAAACCCCGATGCTGAAATGTTAGACATACTGAAGTTCGTGACACAATTTGAAGAGATTGTTACTCATTGTAACAGATGGGAAGTTCATGTAGAAAAATGGGTAAACATATGAGCGAACGTAACATGGAAATACATACCTTCAGTTCGTACGTTGCTAGGAAGACTACAGAGACCCTGTAAGTAGGAGGATGAGGTCGGCGATGGCTTTAACATACCTGACTTCAGAGAAAAGGAAACGTAACATGGAAACTAGCATTTCTGCGGATAGGAGCAAAATCCAATTAGGAAAGTGAACGGATCGAGAATTTCACCATTTATGGAATAACAATAAAATTTCAAAATTAAAGTTTAAACCACGAAAGCGACTGCTGAGCTGTATGGGCTTATCTTCATTCGGGTGCCCCAAGCATGACCAGCGGGATTTGTGTGAAACATGCTGCAGTTTATAGTTTATCAGAATACAGATTTTCATACGAAGTGTAATGTGGAAGAAGCAGTTATGCTGAGGTGAATGAGAATCGATTTAAACAAGTTGAATATCAATCGTAAGCCTTTCCAAGAGCTCGAGTAATTGAGGATTATAAGTCCTCTGCTTCTTTTTAAAAGGGCGGAGAATAAGGGGAAGGCTTGGAGAAGTGGTTTTAGCAAACTTGAAATAGAAGGGCCAAGGAGAAGGGGTTCAGAGTTTGAAGATGTTTTACTTGAGGGAATTATCGAGACGAGGAGGGAGGTTGACTAAGAAGACGTGAACTAGGATTGGGAAGGGGAAGAGGAGATCATGAGGGGAATTCCAAATACCACAACCCATCAGCCAAAGTGAAAAACTGGAAGGCTTATTTCAGAGGAAAGAAGCAATTTCCTAGAATATCTTTGTTGCTGCTAAAATTTAATTACATTCTGATCGTCAGAAATAAAAACTTTCATTTCCTCTCTGTAACTGAGAGCAACACGGTCACAACTCCAATTTAGATCGCCTTTCAACGTCTAATTCACAACAGAATGACGTCCAGCATTACTAATAATAAATCTCAGCACTGGACCCATTCCCGGTCTATTTCCACGAAATAAACCTCCTGATAAAAATTATTTTCCTAATTTTTATTCTATTCCCCTATTACATTTTAGGTCTTGTAACTTGTGTCTTATCCACAAAACTGCCTGTCACCTCATTTTTACTCCTTCGACAATATTAACATGCAAAGTTCTTAAACTGCGAAATTCCTTTCATCTTTTATATAGTATCCTAAATTTGTCGCTTCATTCACCTTATGTTAGTACGTATATTTTCCTGAAAAAAATTCTTCTCGAACATTTGTAATTTATATATCCCTTTCCAAACCCATGCAATAGAAGTAGTAAAAGTGTTTGTACCATGCTTGGTATTTTGTAAAATACGCGTTATGGTGACTTAAGTGAAGTAGTAAACATGAATACGTACCGGAGTGATTGTTGCCTAAATATCATAATGATCATATGTTCTGCACGTGTAAATTTGTATTTTAAAAATATTTTGAATAATATGTTATGTCGTACGCAGTATCAAATTTCATAACTATGCGACTTGTGTATGGGTTTTTAAGATACTATTATACAGTGAAAAGTTACAACAAATATTTGAAGATACTATCTAAACATACAAGCTAACGACAAAACGAAATACTGTTCCTCCTTTTATTAAACAGAAAATAAGTAATTAAGTTGTCTAATAAAGAAACGCCTGAAAATTGTACTTATATCATGTGGAAAATTGTTAGTTTGTTGGAACAACACTATAGTAGGCAAAATAGGAGTGTATGAATTGAAAAGTACCCGGAGATATCGCCATAGTGTATTTTACAAGCGATCCATATTTAAGAGCTTCAGAACGGGTGGTATGTGGAGCTACGGAATAAATTAACCATAGGAGAGAGCAATCTGTGAAAACCAGGCGTCCATCACAGTATACATATTTATAACTATCAAGCCTCCAACTACAAATAAAATATTCATACTGCTTTCAAATGTCAGTTGTATTATAGATAAGGTAATGACTAATAACTGAGGTAGAAGGGCAGAATCATTTGTCACCCGACACAGTTGTAAGACCAATATGATTTTGGCCACAGGGACGAGCAGCTCTGCTTTGTAAAACCAATGTTAAATATTCCAGATTTATTTTTTATCAGGTTAAACCTCTTTCAATTTCGGACCTGATTTGCATGTTTAAAAGTATGAATCTCCCTCATACGAGAAAGTATGCAGGGATAAGTTGTCTAATAATGTTAAAGAAAATAATCGATATTTGCTTGGAAGTAAAATGTATAAATGGATTATATTCCACTCTAGAACTGTCGAGTTGTGATGCTAATATGCATATAGGTATCATTACCACTGCCCTTTATAAGGGTCATTAAGTACATATAGTGCAACAGGAGGTATCCAAGACTATTTGCTATTTCTGTTCAAGGTATAACCTCAAGAATGTTGCTCTAGTTTGCTGCGTTTTCAACATACAACAAACTATTCATGAAAAATTTTCAGGTGCAGCTCAGCAGCAAAACATTTTTGTCTGCAGGGAACAGAGGAAATGAAATATTTTTGTAACGTTACTTAACTGTATACTACAATCGGTTGCAACATGCCGTAACCTTTTCGCTACGCGTTTCGCCACAGCATAGGCTTCAAATTACCTATTTGTTGGGTTGTAAATTGTTAAAATCACTGACTACTTTTAATTTAAATTTATAGTGAAATTGAATTTAAATTAAAGTTAATTCGAATTAAGACATATGTTAGTGAAATAATCCGCAGGAATATTTATCTCAGTATTTAACCAACTTGATGCACAAAATTTGTTTCACAATAAGTTTTATTTCATGCCTCTACATGTTTCGAGCACATGTGCTTATCATCTGGAGGTCAAAATTGCATTACACAACCTCTGGTATCATCACACCTATAGGTGAGCACATGTGCTCGAAACATGTAGAGGCATGAAATGAAACTTATTGTGAAACAAATTTTGTGCATCAAGTTGGTTAAATACTGAGATAAATATACTGAGATGCACGGTCAGCAAAACGTCTAAATCCGCAGGAAACCACGTAAGACGTAACTTAACCACAATATATCTTCTAAAATTTGTCATATAGGCACGGGAAATCAAAATAAAAATTAAATGGAAATGAAATTTTACACGAATTACTTGAACGTATAGCACAAAAGAACTCTTAATTAATCAGTATCTTTTTAGGCGCGCTCGTAAAATTTCGAAAAGCGACTGTTAGCTTCCTTGTATCTGTCTGTCTGTCCGTCCGTCCGCATGAAACAACTCTGCTCCCACTAAACGGATTTTTATCAAATTTGGTATTTGGATATTTTTCGAAAATCTGTCGATAAAATTCAACTTACATTCAAATCTGACAAGGATGACAGGTACTTTTCATGAACACCATTATACATTCGTCATCATATCTCGCCAAATTTATCTTAGAATGAAAATTGTTTCAGACTTGTTTGTAGAGAAAATCAAAACACGCATTTTTTTTGTTCTGTAACGTTTTCCCGAAAATCTTGCCGTTTATAAGATAATGTGGAAAAATGTGGTGTAGTCGGACAGGCCACGGATGTCAGTATTCAGCATGCAATGCGCATGCTGAATACCTTAGGCTAAAGACACACACTCATAATAGGTATACTTACTGATTTTCCACTACAACAGTGGTTGCACGAACGCGCCTTAACGTTACGTTGCCTCTCTTGTTTTCCCTGATGTTCAGTTATTGAGACACAAATGTGTTGTTGAGGAAGTGATCTAACTATTCAGAGTCGTATTTATTTTTCCTTGTACGTATGTTTCTCTGAATAATCATCCCTGTCATATATCCTTGGAAAGGGAATTTGGATACGAGTGTCTTGAAGTTAGCCATTATCACTGACCACGACGTACCGTAGTATTGATACAACTGTCATGACGACTCAGTACGAAATTTAAGGGAAATTTAACACTTTCGGAGAATAACCGTGTGAGAGGGCGAACAGATGAACAGGAAGAAAGTACTCTTTCATGGGCCTATAAGTTCATTTTATTCGTTGTGTGCGCTTAATGAATAAACGCTGTAGTATTTTCTGATCTGAGTATTTTGTCGTGGCATCTGACAATTATTATGGATCTTTAGAAACCTGTCTCCAAACTGGAGACGCACTGTCGAAAGGCGTACTTTGTGTTAAAGCTGGAGTGGTTTGTTTAGGTCGCTCTGTACCGCGGCGTATCGGTGTTAGAGCAATGTTTAAGTGTACAACAACACGTAGGCAGCTTGAAGCTGAGGTAGGCTTACGTATAACTTCGGACTTCCATCTGTGCAGAATGTTTATAAATTAGAAACTGCGCTGATGAATGAAAACGTGTAGTGACAGGGCTGGAAAGGGAAGTAAAACACAACGGTACACAGTAATGAAGATTTAATGCCAGTAGCACGTGTTTAATCCCCATCACAACGCGAAGCGTGCTACATATATGCTGATATATGTTGAATTACTTGCACGTTAGTGTGGTTTAGGATAGTCGAGTCAGAGGCTCGCTGTCAAAACGACGAGGCTGTCTCTCCCGCCAGAGACTGTGCCTTTCCTCTTGGCCACTACGAATGTGTAGGAAAACCTCTGAGTCAATGCAGTCTTCTATGAAATGGATATCGGGAACTCTTCCCAAGAGATAAGAGGAGCCGGGGAGTAGAATGGAGAAAGCATTTCCATGTGGTTTTGAAGTTTCCAGTGCCTGGGGCTTGTATGTAAGTATGATCGTAAGTAAGAAATGTATGCGGTATTTTGGGTGGAATATCTGTAGAGGAGGAACGGGTGGTAGATCAAAACGTAAATGTGAGGATAATGTTGAAATGCATATATATTAGAGGTATGGAGGTATTTTCATGGATAGGTAAGTTGGTCTTTGAAATTGAGGAAGGAGAGTAGACACAGTTGTTCAGGAAGATTTTCGGGTGTAAGAAGGAGAAAGTAACGGGAATCTAGTGAAAATTACATAAAGAGGAGACTCATTATTTTTACTCGTCACAAAATAACCATTAGGACTGTCAAACTAATGGAGAGGCGGTGTATGTGGCGCGTGTAGGGGAAGGGGGGGGGGAGAAGAGAAAAGTAAAATTGTGGCAGGTAAAACAGAAGGAAAGAGATCGTCTAGAACTTCTGCACGTGGGTGAGATAGTAACACTAAAATAAGCCTCCATTGGAAAGGATGGGACGACGTGGACTGGGTTCATGTGGTGGAGGTAAGGACAAATGGCGATAGTTAGTGAAGTGAAGGCGGCATAAACATTCGGTTTGCATAAATTGTGGAGATTTTCTTGACTCGCTGAGAAACCGTTAGCTTCTGAAAGAGGTCTTTCTGCAGTGGATTTAGATGGCTAATCATATAATCAGAGAAATAAGGTTATGTGTGTATTAACTAACGTGTAGTCCAGTGCTTGGTTGTTATCACACTCTGTAGAAGCCGCGATTGTCCTACAAGTAGGAAAGCTTTGATTAACTAAATAACTGAAGAAAATAACGTAGCCTTGTTTATTCATTTATTTAGGCAATGCTTGAAAATACATTTCATACTCTGCGAGATTTGGCGTCGTCGCGGCCGTGATTATGAAACTAAATATTCTTGATTTTAAGCTTTCGCCATGTTCTATATGTAATATGTTTTTTTGGGGAGTAATTACCAGGCGTCTGAGTTCTAATAGCCGACGTTTCGGAACCCTCTATCAGTTCCATCTTCATCAACCTGCCTATGAAGATGGAACTGATAGAGGGTCGGCTATTAGAACTCAGACGCCGGGGAATTACCCAAAAGAAAACACATTACAAACTAAATATTCTGAAATGTTCCGGTCCCAGTGGCCGCGCAGACGAAGGCGTAGGTCTGCGACCGCTCGCCTGCTGAGATTGTGGGTTCGAATCTCGCCGGAGGCATGGATGTCTGTCTTTTGCAGGTGTTGTGTGTTGTGAGGTAGAGATTTCTATGACGAGCTGGTCACTCGTCCAGAAGAGTCCTGTTGAGTGTCGTGTGTCATTGTGTGTGATCTAGAAACCTCATGAATGAGGCGATGACCCGCTTTAAGCCGCAGCCCCACAGGAGGAAGAGGGTATTCTGAAATGTTGCAGTATGTAATCTCTGTCCTAAAGAGGGAGACATTCCTTTTCTCTGAAAGGCTGGCAAATTTCTGCCAGCCTCCATCATACCACTTTCCAGCCGATTATCTGCTATCTTTAATTCGCTGTCGTAATACTTAGAAAAATGTGAAGTTGTTAATAACAGGTTCCTTTGTTCAGAAAAAAGGCGGTGGGAATTTTAATGACTGTTAGGTTAAGATGACTGTAATTCATTTAAAAAAGTGTTTACAAAAAGTAGTTGTGCAGTGGTAACTTCAGGAAACGCATTTCACGAATACAGACCTTTGTTACCGTTAAACTGATCCCTTCTTGGCTTCTTTCTCAATATGTATTCTGCATCATTATCTTTTTCTGCTTGCTTCCTTCTGTGGGATATCGTAACAAAGCAAAGCGTTACTACACCTGGGTGTCTCATAAATGAAACATCGTTCGCGCTATATAAAACTTCTGAAAATCCTAATAATGCCCTCAAGGTAATATAGAAGTGTGTCTATGTGTGTGTTTGTGTAACCCTATGGAGTGAAGACTTTTTTGAGCATTTAGTTGTTATTTCGGATGGATATTTCCCACCTTTGTATGTGAGACGTACATTGATAATAAATAAAAGATCGTAATTTTAGTTTTTATAAAAGAAGAGGCGGAGTTGGCGTGGAGTAGAGAGTAAATTTAAAGGCTGTAAATTTGTCGAGTTAGCCTGTAGGTTTTCTGCTGTTATATTAACTTTACTGCAAAAAGATAATATATAAAGGAGATTGCAAAAAATTATTAGGCCCCTCATTTTGTACATCTTTACGTCTCAATGTTTTTTTTTCCACCTTCTTACGCGCGATTCGTACACGAAAAAGGTAGAAAATTTTCTTTAACCTTTGATTGAGGTAACGTTCCACGCATAACACCACTATGGGGAGCATAGTGTATATATGTTCTATTTTGAGGCACAGTCTAAGTTATAAAAAACCAAGTGTAGTTTTGTTAAATCCACGCAAATTTTTGCAGCACATCGTAGGTCTGGTCAACTCAAAACCTCATTCCTACGGCCGCCGATACTTAATTCGTCATTTGTGTGTGACTGTGGGTTTGACAGGCTCTTTTATACCTCTACAGGTTACACGCTTGGGGGAATTTCGTTCCACCGATCTTCCCACATGTTCGGCTGCGTAGGATTCTCACGTACAACCCAGACACTGCATTTGATATATTTCCTTCCCTCTTCTGTCCTTTCTTTCTGCGTTTCTGTTGCTTTTCTCTTTTATCAGTTATTTTTCCTTAATATTGTCTATGTTTTACAGGCTTTTTATTTTTACTTATTTTCTCCTTCCGAGTATTATTTCTATTTTATGGCGAAAGAGAGGCATATTTATTTCTTTTTACGCATGCGTATAACAAATACACGCATAGTTGCATTATCTAAGTTTGCATGATGATCTATGTAGATTGTGGCTGTAAATATAATCCACGTTGCATAAAAGAATTGTTTCGTAATTATGACTTTAAATTTAACCAGATTACATTAGGTTGAAAATTAATATGTAGTAACAAATGGACGCACCTCAGTTTTCTTTAGTTCGAGTCCGTAAAATCATGCAGAAACTGTGATATCTTAGATGTAGCAACAAGTGAGGTTTCCTGCTTGTTGCCTCATAATCAGATACACACCACCAGCTGGAAAATCCTTCTGGGAAATTTGTAGGTAGAACGTGGGAAACCTTTGTGCTGGTAAACCGGCTTAAATATTCCCCTCGCCTCACAAACATAGTGGACATATTATTTATTAACATTTTTCTGCGACGCATCTATCATCATGCGCCCAACGGTGTCGAGACAGCAGATAAGCTGGGTACTCTGTATTCAGTATGCAGACATAATGTTAATTTGGTGACGAGATTCAAAGCCTGATGTCTTAGGTGCTAGCGATTTCACAAGGACTGTTACTGTCTTCAGGGTTAACAATTTTTCGTAAAAATAGTGCGGTACATGATGTTCTAAATGCGAGCAGTTGGTGTAGCGGTAATGCTGTTTCTCCCTGTTACTAATTTTTATTGAAACTGACAACTTAATCTACAGGAAGTAACAAGTAAATGAGAGACGACATCCAGGTATAAGATTGCCGATATCAATGGTGATTTTCTAAGTTTCCAGTCGGGTACAGACAGTACTCGCTGCCCTTCTTTCTTTAGTCTTCTGGGGACAGTGTCTTTCCCCATTGTATTCATAAATTACAGATCATGGTACCATGTCATCTAAAAACATGGAAGGACCAACGAAACGTGGGTTTGCTGTTCCAAATTTTAATATAGGGTTGGTCAGTTCCAAATTCCTCTACGGCAAGCTTGTGTCCCGTCTATGCTGAGGCAGGAAAAGCAACATAACAACGTAATTTAAGAAGGACAGAAAATGGAGGAGGAAGAAGCAAACTGTAAACTCAAGAAATGTATAAGGAAAATACATTAACTTAATGCTTATGTACAGCAAGAAGAAGTAAAGGTCAAAGACAGAGAATACACGCAGACTAGAAAAAGAGGAAAAAAGGTATTTGATAATGTAAGGAAGTGCGAAAAAAGTGTGCTGTGAAGAGGCAAAACAGGGAAGAGAGAAGTGTGGATGGAGAAAATAAGGAAAAATAAAGGTAACTGAAGAACAGAAAAAGAAAAAATTACCAAAAAAAAAAACAGTAAAAGACAAAAGTGGCACCAGATACAGTCAAAAAGAGAAGTTTCTGAATAAGAAAACTGAATAAACGCAGCTGAAAATAAATAAGAACAAACGGAAAAGTGCAAAAGAAAATAAAGGAAGTATCTGGATGAGAAAAAGAATAGAAGAAAATATTACGTGCATGAAATATATAGATGTGCTTAGACTGATTGCTTATCTAAATTTCCCGGCTGTTTACTGTCCAACACTGGCAGATTATCTCACTGAGGACAGCACGGCTTGTCTTGAATTTCTTCCTCTCCTTGTGCATATTTCTGGACAAATATTGGAGTTCGTGTTTGGGTCTTACTAATTTGAATTTAAACTGGAAATGACTTATATACATTTAATTAAAATAAAGATGAAGTGCCTCTTAATATAATAAGTATCCATTTCGTATGGATACCACGGCCTGTGTGATACCCACAAACCGGTGCTTATAACCAACATACAGAAGAAAAACCGGCCAGAGAATCTGAACCTACACCCAAGCGACCAATAAACTAATTCGAAAACCAACACTTATTAAAAAAAACCAGCCTATTTTATTTTGGTATTTATTTATGTCAGTGAGTTAAACATTTCTGAGACAGACTGTCAGCCAGTAGCCACGCAGCTTATCATGAAAACCTGGTAATTATTGCCTGCAGTATTGGTAGCTGATTTAAAAAAGCTGACCGACAAACGGCTTACTCTTAGTGTCAGTACAGTAACACATAGCCTGTTCTGACTTAAGAGTACCTGGAACCAATTCACGTGAAAACTCACCTATACGGCAACTCACAATAAATCATCTCATCTTCACTTAATTCGATGCATCGGTGCAATATTTTTATCTTATTTATTTATATATTATAAATTTTTAACATCTACACACTTCGGAGATTTTACCCCATTTTTAACGTTTGAGAATACAGACTGACAGGCCTCCGTAGATTGTTCATAAGTCGCGTTTTCCATATGAGGCAAAAGTAATACTAGTATAGTACTACCCATAATATGCGTAATAAATATTGTTTTTGGCCTGTAAACTTATTTCTGATTATTTTACAGAAATACCACATTTTCGTGGCAGGCAATGTGTGCGGCTATTTGAAGGAAATTATTATTCGAACCTCCTTCTCCTCCTTGTCTTCCTCTCCCTTCACCCATCATTATCAAGGATTAAGTTCTTGAAATCCTTCGATTACAAGGACAAAAACTGTTTTTCCTTTTTTCCGTTTTTGTTCTGTGCTTCTTCGATTAGCATTTAGACGGCAATTTGAAGATCCGATTTATGTGCAGACTTTCAAATCTTGGAGCCCTTCTTTTGATATTTCTTATTAGTATATTGACACTTGTTACTGTCATCACATGAAGGTTGTGCAAGACAGGGACTAAGAACTATAGAAAATAGAAGTGACAATGGACTTTGTTTCTGTAAAGATTGTAACCTGAAAACTTTTGATTAAAATTGACGCAAGATATTTCTGAAACTATTTGCCCTTTTATGTGTGCAACAATGTACAATGTCCCAAGCCACGAAGCTTCATTAGTTACGTTGGACACTGGGCTCCATATTTAACCTGGGCAATGGATGAAACTGAACGGCTAGCTTCTTATTCTGGCCAGCTTTTCTCACAGTAAATCCCCCTGCCTTCCGGCGGATATTCATTGGAAGGTTTATTTCAGCAGCCGTTTGCGTTAGGCGTTATGTGACTCTGCCAAACACCGAACACCAACGGTCGGATTACGCGTCGTTTCTGACGGTACTACCTCTTTCTGCTATTGAAAGCCTTGGCAGTGGTGCTGAAAAAGTTGTGACGTCAGGTTTCGCGGCTGCTTAGCAACGGACCCTCAAGTAAATTGAAAAATAATAACAATTTAAATCTTGGCAAGGAAATGTGTTACTGGCAGCAACTGTAATACGGAAAGAAACAGATTGTAGATAAGAATTAAATTAGAAAGCAAAGCATTGCAAGGCAAGATAAGCAGTGTACTATAACGTCAAGTTGAGGCGCGATCGGGCAACGATTTTTGCCGTGGAAAAACAATAATTGGTACATACACTGAGTGTGTGTTTGTAGCCTTAGGTACTCGGCATGCAAAACGCATGTGCCGTATTATAGTGTCATCTGTGGCCTGTTCGGCTCTACATTATTTTTCCACGTTATCACATCAACGGTACAGTTTTCGTGAAAAGTTATTGAACACAAAATATGTGTTTTGAGTTTGTCTACAACTTATGTCCGAAAAATTTTTCATTCTAAGGGAATTTGAACGAGGTATGATGAAAAATGTATATTAGTCTTTATGTGATGTAGCTCTTATTTTTATTATAGTTTAATTAAACTTGAATATTGGCAAAAGATTTTCGAAGAACCCTCAAATATAAAGTTTTATGAAAATCGGTTAATTGGGAGCCGAGTTGCTCCATGTGTGTGGACGGGCGGTTGGACGGACAGACAAACAAGACAGATGGACAGACTTGACGAAGCTAATAGTTCTTTTCGAAATTTGCGACTGCGCCTAATTATTCTAAGAGGGTTAGAGCACAGTCAAAATAGACATTTTGACTAGATTACCAGTAGTTGCTTTTTGTGCTTCACTTTTCGTTGTTCATTTTGCGTTCGTTCTATATTTATTTCCAATCTCTCCTTCTTTTGTCTGTTTTCTTTCACAGTAGTCCCCCGACTTACATTTTCTCGATTTACATCTTTTCTTACTTACATCATTTGCCTCAGACCCAATGTAATAAGCCTAGCTCGCTAATTCACGTCCACCATCCTGAAGGTCCGTTTCTACCTGTACAGCTGAGCGTTGGAGATGATAATGATGATGATGTTGATGATGCAAATGACCCACCTACTGTCCAAGAGAAATTTAATTCATGGGTGAATGAAGGAGATATGAATGTCTAGTATCGGTAGAATGACTCCAGTAAGGAATTCCGAAGTGTTAAGAAAACCCGTCCCAGTGCCACTTTTTATCACCACAAATCCAGTATGGACTGGACTGAGATTTAACCCGGCCTTCGCGGTGAGGACCCGGTGAATTATATGCGTTTGATGACAGTAGTAATATAAAATAAGTTTCGTCATCCCCGCTGTGTTCAATAAACTAATTAAAGTAGAGTGTATATTCTTGTCTAACACAACTTAAAACGCATCTTATTACAGTGATTACTTTTGTAGTGGTTGCTGGACGCTTCGTTGTTTGTTTGTGATTATTATTCCGAACAGAATGTGTTGATCTGTAATCGTGTGAACGATTGACCGACAGCCATCACAAAAACATGCCGTTGTGACTGTGCGTATTATACAATCGCACAAGTAACACTGTAAATTCGAGCGAGCTGTAGGTTTGAAATCAGGAGGGAACCGATTAGTCTTTCGGCTTGGCTGCCAGCCATCCTTGCTTAGATATCTTGTGGTTTTGTAGTCTCTTCAGCAGAATACCAGGATCATAAAGTTAAGTGACCACGACAGTCCCTTTTGTACTCTTACCTCCTGGCGGCTGCTCGTCCTTTTTTTTTTTTATCTAATTGGACGCTATGTAACCTATTTAGCTAAAGCAGTGTTGAAAATTGGCCTAAGGATTAGTACTGAATTAGTGAATACAAGGTGCAATCCACGTGATATATTGACAAAATCGTGTAATATAAGAGACTGCACTGTTATAGCTTACAGAATCTCTAATATTCTCGAAAGTTTCCAGTATTGCAATGGCTGGTAATTTTCATCTGGCGACTGGGCGGTCCTGTCACATTGTGAATACTGAATGAAACGGCTTACTGGTGGGGGAGAAGCGAAAAGCAGGTTGCGATTCTCCTAGGGCCAATTAGCTTGCTGCTAAATGTTGGACTGCAGCACCAACTGTGTTGATTCTCCGTAACACAGAATATATAATCCGAATCAGGATATAAAGCATTAAGCAAACAGTGCGACACGTGTTGCCTAACACCTGAGGCGGAGTGGAACTGCTAATCAAGCTTCATCATATTTTAATGACATAAGATAGTAACGATGGTACCAACGAGTACATTGACTGTAGTCGTTTGTCATCTACCAGTGCCGCTAAAAGAGTCAGTGTAGGTGCAGTGATGATTGTGGGAAGTAATACCCAGTTGAAATATGGGCTGTGCTTTCTTGACTATAAGTATTCGTGATTTTCATCAGTCACGGATTTTTCCGTTCGAAATGTTAGAGTGCCAAAGCTTTATCGTTACTGAGCTCTTTTGGCTACTCTCCAAAAAACGCAGGTGCCTTAAAATACATCACGGCGACTTCTTTCAACACACCAATTCATCATTAGCCGTCATCCTACCATTCGACGTCTTATAATATAACAAATAGAACATTGTTAAATGATTGGACAATCCACGAGCCAGTGTCTAGTCCTTAAACTCGAATGCCGCTGCAGTACCATCAGACAGAACAAGTCACCCTCCTGTCACAGCCTTAATTACTTATTATTCGTGGCACTTTTATTTCCATTGTATATTATGTAACCCTAAATTCCACTCTTCATGTTAACTTGTTTTATATCCTGCTTTTCAGATAGCGTAGTTGAATAGTCTAAAAATCATGACACCGTTCGTCGTGATAATAGCTATTGCTATCAAGCCTCAAGTGTCCATGACAGAGGGTTTTGTTTGTATACCGTGCTGGCTCTCGTGACCTAACTAGCTGTAATTATTATTCTGTTACAGTGGGTGTGATGAATACGATGCATAAGATATTAGGTGCGATTTGCTGTTACATAGATCGTAATCTTCGGTGGAGCACTTTGTTTTCACTGACATGACTCTAGTTCGCGTTAAAGATGAATGTGAAGAATTATGTAGTAATGTTATGTTTCAGAATCACGACTAAAGATGAGGGCCGATCCTGTCCCAGAAGTCTAGTGTTGTATTAGTTATATTAATTTTGGTATATTAGACTAAGGAAAAGTCCATAAATTTAATGAGTTTAAATGTGATATACCATCGTCAAAACCTAATCGAGTAGTTTCACAATTGGTGTTTGGCAATCAAGAATTTGTCTGGTTACGGAATGTAGAATCCTGACAGAACAAACAGTTGCTTTTTATTAGTATTTATTTGTGTGGTTTAGGCTTTGCTCAGCAACTATATAACACCCACACTGGATAACCTACTGAAAAAAATACTGATGACCTTCTCAGAAAAATGCTTAAAACTCATACTGTAATATTGTTAAACATTTTATGACTTCACGGGAAGGAATGTTGTAGATGTATCTGGACCGAATCTTGTATGAGTTACTGGTTAACCTAACTGAAATATTTCGTGGTTTTACTCACTTCCTAGCTACGTCGTCTAGATGATTGCTTAGTATATAGCATCTCTCAACGTTTTCTTCAATTCACCGATCAAAAATCTCCTGCCATTACATGCTATATAACTTAAATATTTGATACAGCGTCGTCAAATACATGAGCAGACATATTTCTTATAATAATTACCGAAGTCGGGAAAATATTTACTCTTGGACACAACTCTTATTTAGGGTCGAAGAACACATCTGACTTGCGGTAAAATACTCGTAGCAGAGTTTTGTCCAAGCCTAATTCCATGCACCGTAGTAGAATTTATAGCCCACGAAACGGAGCCATATTGTGTCATTATCTGAGTGCACGGAGGGCAGTAAATTGTCCTGCTACGAACGTCGCCAGTTATTTTAAATTTCAGTGTTTCTGCTGTTTTAAATTTGCAGCGTTTCTGCTATTGCTGCTCGCTGTCATTTCGGTATGTTTACAAGAGAGAAAGCGGAGCATTGCACTGGGTTGCCCACCTGCCGCTTGGTGTGGGTGAGAACTAAAGCGAGGGTGGAAAAATGGGAAATGTCTAACTAACGGGGCGGTGAAAGCAGCTGTAGATAAAATGATTTGAATGCACCCTATGACTTGAAACAGAAAAAGGAAGGGAAAGTGGCATAGCCAGACCTGGCCTGAAAGAAACTCATTTTATAGAGAGAAAGGATTAGGATGAGGCCAGAAGGGACAACAGAATTTGCAACTGTCAGTACAGTGAAGAGGATAGTAGCTGAAAGACGGAGGAACTGGGGTTCGATTCCAAGCAGAAAAGGCGATTTTTATTTTTTCTGGGTCGTACCCAACCCCCTCTTTGTTGGGTAGCTGCAATTCTGTCGCGGGTGTACAGCAGCTGTTGTCTGCATCTGACTTCTCACCTCAATGAAGGGAGAAGTTCAAGGATTTATAATCCAACTCCCCTATATGAGTCCATTCCGTGGTGTTGACTCGTGTAGACGAAGACCTTTACCCTCCTTATACAGCTAAAATACACGTACATCTGGTTCTATTAGAGCAGGTGAACACTGCCCGAGTGTCTGCCGCCATGACGAAGATAGTCCTAAAACTGAGACTCTGATTCTTCTGCCTGTCATGCAGGTCAAGCAGGATATTGTAAATATGTGATGTTGGTTCGTTTTGTGTTAGTAATCACAAAAACGCAGGGACCTTTTTCAGTCCCGTCCCAAGACAAGGTAATTTTCATATGAAATGCGTAACTTCAGAAACAAGACCCAAATTTTCAAAATTATTAACACAAAATTCCGTAACTTTACACCATCTTGACGCCATCAATCTCCCTAAACACTTTGCAGTAGATTTTTGCATGATTCATATTCAATTTATCTTCCATTTCCATCTCAGCCTACCAAATAACAGTGTCCCACGAGATTTCCCTACAAAATTCTGTATGTTTTCAAAGTACGTGTTTAGCTACGTGTTCAGTCCATAGCGATCTCCTTAACTTCATCATCCTAGTAATATACGTAACCTACATTAATCGCTATGTTTTGCATTACATCATACCCAAAATATTCGTACTAATCCGAAATGAACATGCAGTACAGAGATTAGCGGCACATGTCCGGAATATTTGCCCAGCTGTTATCATTCTCAGATCATCGACGCTCCTAGTGACACTGTAGGTGAACCTGGAACGCCTCTCTAACTTCCAGATACATACTGCAAATCCGTCTACGTCTAAGTCGACAAAGCGGTCTCTTTCAGCAAGGTTTCCTACACATACTTCCGCAATTTCCTTTTGACCTTCATCATGCTTGATATATTTCGCTATTACTTTTACCTTACCGAGACGATGTACCGAGCGGTAGGCCGCCTTGCTCCCTTTTGTGGTCTTTGTTGTCGCGCATTTATGTCGGACCGTGATTCTCTGCAACTTTATCCAAATCCCTGTTTTCTTGATAATGATGAGAGACTACTGATTCTTCCCACATCTCTTCCCATTTTTAGTTCTTTTCTTCTTACCCCATTTCACCCGACGCCAAATTTCTTCAGCAGTTAATATATTGCAGTAATGCGACAGAAATACCTTTTCATTTACTTACTACCTTACGCATATTCAAGGAGCATAATTTCATGAGCGTGCCCGCTTCAAAATCTCCTTTACATTGCGTCAGTAGTTTTCTTCTTCTTCTTCTTCGCCTCTTCTTCTTCTTCTTCTTCTACTTCTTAGTCTTACTGTAGATGTGATAATTTTCTGCTATATTCTGCCCTCACCCAAACATCTGTATGTTTCCTTCACGTACGTATTTTGTAGTCTATTCATCTGTGTTATAACTATTTTAAGTTTCTTGTGTGTGGTAATCCGGAAACATATTAACCAGGCGCTGGGCTAATAATAATAACAATAGAGACAAGTCAAGGAGGCGAGGTAACCATATCGTGGAATCAACAAGTACAAACTGACAGCACTTTCCCCAACAACAAACCAGACGTTATAATCCGTGATAATGAACAGGGAACATGTATTTTAATAGACGTTGCAATCTCAGGAGGCAGAAATGTGATTAAAAAGGAAACCGAGAATATTCTAAAATATAAAGTCCTTACAATAGAAATACAGCGCATGTGGAATGTAAAAACAAAGGTGATACCAGTAATAATAGGGGCGACTGGGACTATTTCAAAGTCATTCAGAAAATACGTGAGCAACATACCAGGAAAACGTGAATTCAAAGAACTACAGAAAACAGACATATTGGTCACTGAAAACATACTTCGGAAAGTAGTAATGTAAAAATACAATGGATTCAACAATGGAACTAACGATATAAGCACCATGAAGAGTTACAGCAGAATAGCTGCAACACTGTATTCCCTAGGGACATAGTTTGTCTCAAGAATATAAGTATAAATACCCTGCATAAAGGAGATTATAATTATTATTGTTATTATTATTTTACCTAATTAGTATTATTATTTTATTTTTATTATTATGCATGTTAACTTTTATTTGTATCCAAGCATGATTTAGGGTTCGAAATGAGTAACATTTCATGTTGTGATATAATCCTGCGAGATTGTATCTGTAAATAAATCCCGCAGGTTTTACGCGTACTGGCATTGCACGGTAAATTCCGTCTGTCGCACACAACAGCTGCTTTTCATGGTGTAACTCAGCCAGCTTCTGCGTGGTGTTAACTTCGCAAGCTACAACACCCTTTGTCGTTTGACGACTTTTTAGCAATATCAATAATGATTACTTCTTGGGTTATGTCAAACCACTGTTTAATAGGCATGCGAATAGATCATGTGGCTTCTTAGTTTGATTGAAAATTAGATTTGGGATCGAGGAGAGGTTCTGCTGTCTTGACGGAAATTTTCCTCCTTCTTGCCAAGTAAATTTCATGGTTTTACATAAAATAGGGCACAGCAGTTTTCTCATATATCACTGTTAAGTCCGATTTCCTTAACTGTGTTCTCGGTCGTCGATTGTGTGCCTAAACATATAATTTTTGTAGGTTTTTTGCTTTTTGATGGGTTGCAATATAGGCATACATACAAAATTATTTTTTTCGGAAATAAAAACACTTCCTCCATGTGAAATAAAGGGATCATAAAATGGAGTAAAACACTCTACAAGGCGCTTATTGTGCCTATAAGCCTACTATTCACCCAATATTTTTGGTGTGATCAAGCGGAGAAGAAAGAAACTGGTCTGCAATAATGGGGAGACAAGAAATAGAAACATAATTTGCGGTATCAAACTCGGAAGGAAGAACTATACAACTAAAATTCACCTAAGAGTGGTATAGTGTTTAACTGCAACCGAATGTAGCAAAACTAAGGGCACTTGTGAATATTATACTGAACTCGCAAGCTCCTTAAAATCAAGGAACTTCTTGATCAGGTGAATAATTAGCTTAATATTCATGATTTAGTTAACGGTTTTAAAGACATAAAATTTGCTCCCGTGTTGGTTTCGCCCACAAGTTTTGTAATTAAAATTCCGTTGCCATTACTTCATTCCCTCTTGCGTACTCTCTATGCAACTTGTCTGAAAGTTGGGCAGCTCTGTGTGAAAATACTGGCTGAAGGGTACAGATTGTGTACGAGTAGTTTCTGGTTGCGCACTTTTTATACATAGCCTCATATATAACAGTACGTTTTCCGTGGAATGGAATTTGAAGGTAACGCGTGACCGGCCATTTTTTTGTCCCTTTAATCACATAGAGGGACGAAACAGCCCATCGGGAATGTTGTGGTTAGCCATACCAAAAGATATTATAGTGCAACAGTCGAATTAAATCCGTACAATTGTTTAACTTCAAAATACTCTACGAACATACAAAAGCGCTTTCCAGTGTTTTTGTTTTATATGATGGAAAGTTTGCTTGTTTGTTTTATGTTCGTATTTTGCCTTGTTATTCTTCGTTTATTGAACAGTCATGAACAAACAATGATAAACTGATACTTGTGTTTGCATAATAAAATCAATTTGATGTTTTACTTACAAACAGTTACATGCGGAGGCATATATTCAAGATTCCATTCCCATCCTGTCAGTATGCAGTTATTTGATAAAAGTAAATATATCTTTCTACTCCTTCATATCTGTTTATAGAAAGGCTTTCACTGCCTTCCGCTCAGTTATATTTATATTACGCTAACATAGTTTGAACTGCGACGGTTTGCAGCGCAACTGATGGTTAAATATCCGACGATTTTGTATTAAAAACACAATATATCGACAGTTTAATGTGTCAAAGTGCAGAATCCGGTGTGTATGATGCTGATGGACACATCGCTGAAGTCGCCACTTGCGGTAAGAGGAAGGTTACGGTTGGGACCAGGATTAAAATTACTGAGGGTTTTATGGTTTAACTGAGGCAATAGAAGCATTTTTTCCACGGCACAACAATACCTAGTGGACCAGGACCTCTTTATGGAAGCTTTACATTCACACTCAGGTATATCACGCTCGGTAGGACTCCTCGGGACGAGTGATAAGCCCGAAACAGAGACCTCTACCTGACAACACACATCGCAAAGACGTTGATGCCTCGGGCGGTACTCGAACCAGCAATACCAGCAAGCGAACAGTCGCAGATCCACGCCGTAGAACTCGCAAACAATGGAATTGGCCATCGAAGCATAGTCTACGATAATACCTTAATTAGGCCATTATCGCTGTCTTCCATGTCACAATTCTTTGTTTACTGTCTTAATTCGACGCTGGACACAGACTGTTGAGCTGTAACTGCATTGACCACAGACCTTTATGCAGGTTTAGTTTATTACACACTGTAGGTGTCTGGTGGCATATCTCGTAGGGTCGAAAGCTGTGATTCCAATATCTGTCATCAGACATTATTCTGAGACAAATCTGCCCACATGACTTCACATTTTCGGTATTACAGTGCTCACTTTCAGAGAGGTCTCCCATCCTAACTAAGGAATATTTATGCTTTTCCTTCCGATCTCTATATACGCAGTTCTGTCTAATGTCCTTAACTTCCGATTCTGGGACAAACAAAGGGTCTTTTTTTGTAGAAGTGGACCTCCAATAAACACGAGCAATAACAGAAGCATTACAAGAACTGGTTCATAATCAACAGAAAGTTCTAATTTAATAAAATCAGAACACTTGTGAACTGCAGGTCAAAATGAATTGAATAGGTAGGGCGACTGCAAAGGTAATTTTTTGTCTTCCGATTATGCGGTTAATTTGCGGATGCGTGCAAAAAACACGCGTCTAAGAAATTTTCACTTATCGTTGTATTTGTAAAATGCGCGTAACACGAAGGTTAGTGGCCGCAAAATATCATGAGAATATCAATGAAATTTTAAATTAGTAGTGTCATACATTTGAAACAATTGTTATGTAAGTGAATATTTGACGGGAAATGTTTTATTCATGATTTAATATTATCTGTATTGTAAACAAGGTCCTGTGTATTTACCTACCCCTACCACACGCTCGTTATCTGTTACTGTTGCATGTGTTCATGAGCTGAACATTTCGGGATCAATACTACGGCTTTTATCTTGTCACATATTTATTTTTAAAACTAGACTAAAAGATGCTCTTATTCATTCACATTATGCAACTCCCAGTTCGCTGCATATACTCTGTATCCTAAATCAGTCAGGTGCAGTTAATATCCTTACAAATGTTTGCTTTGGAGCTATCTAACTACTAAACCACAACTTGAAACACACATCATAACAGCAACTCTTACTGGACACTACTACCAGGCACGTTCATCCAAAAGAAAAAGGTCCCTAAATTTCATTTGTACAACTGAGTATCGTTCATTAAAAGTGAGAAAAGCAACATATATATATCTAGCGTGGCTATAGAAAAGGAATGCCTGAAAGATATGGTTAATATGAGGGAGGGAAAGGATTGCGCCATATTTTGCATAGAAGGGTGTGCGGGGTTGTGTGGCTGTGTAAAGTTTTGTTACTCTTCTAATGTGAATGTCTAATGGCTGTGATAGAATAGCCTTGATAAAGAACGACGGTTACATCTGCAATATTAAACACGCATGTTTTTGCGCCAACACTGCTCTACGTTATTAATGCTGTACTTCACACCTTATTCTCACGGTAGTATCCGGAGAGCTGCAGTTATGTGATAGTAATTCTCTCATATGTTCCTGAACAGGAATACGACAGAGCGCTCGGAATATCAATGCCCTCGAACCAGTTCTCCCCTTTGTCACGTGCTGTATATAAAATGGCGATGCGTAAGTCTACCGTGGCACAGTGGTACTTACAGGAAGCTGAAAATTGCTTCCTGAAACGTCTCTTCGGTTTATGCTGGTCTGTGCCCGAATTCTATCCTAAATATTTAAAAAAAACTTGAATGTGCAAACGTTTGAAATATGTTGTAACAGAAGGCCTGAATGGAAGCAATATACCGGAACAAAATGCGAGATGGAATTGAGGAAATAAATTCGGAAAAGTGCCTTATTATTCGATTGAAGAATTTGCTATAGCCATAGCCAAAACACTTGAAGTATTGGCATATAAGTCAGAAGAAATGGGTATTTTGTGATACAAAGGATGAACTTCGTCTGTGATACGGTTCGTCCAATACTACTGATGTGGCGATGAAACGAATCTCCATTCGTGAAGGCATGGCAAAAAAAGAAAAAGAAAGCAGAGAATTTGGGCGTGTAAACGTCGGATGGAATTTGCTGTCAGGTTCTAGTGTACTGTGGAGCTGCTGTACTACAGATATTGAAACTTCAGTTCATAGTACTGAAATGTTAGCTAGACACTGAACTCTTTAATGCGAGGCGTTACTGTTTGTATCGCAAAGTTTAACGTTAAAGAACTTTGCATTTTGCTAGAGAACTGCATTACTGGCGTGTTCTATATGACTCCTACCATAAACAGCTTAATTAGTGTGTGAGTATTCATGTCTCAGTCATATACACGTATGTCGTTTGTAACATGGAGAAGTGTGATAGTGTATGATCAGAATTGTTATGACGCGTTTCCTTTTTTGTGACTTTTTATTCATTTAATTCTTATTTCTCATAAAAAACAAGCATACAGGTATTTGAACACAATTGTACACTATAAGTGTTGCTGTTTTGACCTCGGGTGTCAAGGAATTGCACATTTGAATAAAGTAAGGATTTAAGAGTGCAGAGAATGTGTTGGGAGGAATCTGTCATAATCCGGGATTACCATCCTTAAGGTCCCTTTACACACTAAGCTAAACTGTACAGTTTGACTCTGTAAAAATCTGCAAGAAAGACTGAACTGAATGTTCTCTGGCTTTCCCTTCAGATTTGTCAGTTTTTTTGTCAGTTCTGTGTGCCTTCTTGCGCGTGTGGCTACGGTGGATAAAAACAAGGCTACCGTTTGCTGTTTGCTAGCCACATCGGCCACAATGTTGTCCTAAAAGAAGAAAAGAAAGCGTAAAACGTGGAGTAAGAAGTGGTATTTGAAAAGGAATATGTCATGCGATGCTCATCTGCTGAATGAATTGCTAGATACGGATGTGCCTTGAGATTATGCCATCGTGGTGTCTGCAGGTAAACTTAGGAAACTGTGGGATTCCCTGAGTGAACTGCCCAGTTCTCTGTGTGAAAGACGCCTGGAAAGGACATTTCTGAGGCCTGCGTTGTTGCCTGTCAAAACTGCGCAGTTTACTCAGTTTATCCGTCAGGCATGGCGTCACACAGTAAAATTTCTCCGTTTAACTGAGGGTTTATATGGCGCTTTGGATTAGATTACATCGACACAAAAAAGAACCTGTATCCGAAGTGAAAGCTTCCGGAGATTATGGCGAAATAATTTTTAAAGGGCGAGAAATGTTGCACATTTATTGATTACGATATACGTATTAACACGAGGAGCAATTTGTAGTTCCTGTAATATTAACATCCGTACTTAACTTGTAATTTATATCTGAATGATATAAAGACTGGAGTACTACTAGTTTCATACGAAACGCCCTTACGGTTTACAGTACTTTCCATAGCACACTCGCCTCGGTATGGTGTGGCTTGGCTATCGGCCAAAGGAATGCTCTGCGCTGTGTACGCATAAAGATTCATGTTATACAGGTACGGTACGTGGAACTGCAAAAAGAATACATTTTTTCTCGCGCCATTTTCCCCATAACCGTTCAACATCGGGTATAGGTATGTTTGTTTATATCCATGTAAATTAATCGAAAAAACGTTCTCAAGAAGTGTTGCAGATTCCTCCTGAAACACTCTTTGCCTTGTATAAAAGGAATTAAAATTTGTCGAAATGAATTTTTGCATTTCAGTAAGGAAGGTGACGTCATTGAGCTGTCCCGCCGATTATTAGCTCTAGTGTTTGAAGTTCACTTCTGGGAAGGTAAGAATGGCGTTTAAATTGTGTTTTGTAGAACAAATGACATAATTAGGGAACAAATAAGAACTCAGCTTGCGATGAGAATTTTGTGTACTTAACGGAAATTTATAGATGCCAGCTTGTCAGAAATGCATTAGCTCATACGAACATCTGATTTAGGTCATTCACTGTGCAACAGTTACTCGATTTAACAATGAAATATTTACTATGTAATATTATAACTGTTCGGAAATTAAATGCAATATGTTACACTTAAACTGACTTAAACCTGAAGTTTTTGGCTGCTTAGTTTTTGACACTGGAGATACGGAGTGATATGGTGTACACAGCAACAAATGCTGTCGTACAAGGACAGTTGAAGTCGAGAGCCACACAACTGGCGGTGTGCTACATTTACTCATGCGATGGATTTTAGCTTCTGCGACCACAACTTTAACTTTACATGCACTTATGCACAGTACTGTAATAAGTGCATAGCCCACATGTATAATTTCCTTTATAACGAATTCCGATCACTTTATAAGATTAAGTGGTCCCTGTGCACACCAGGAAAGCGTATGGCAAATTGGAGATACAGCTCCACGTTTTATATCCTCGACATTTGATGTAGGTGAGCGGTCAGCTACACCCACAACCCAATTTATTCCAGGTGAAAGAAACTCGGTTCACTGAATAGAAGGCTAGGTGAATTCCAAAGCTGTTCAGGACGCTGGGAAAAAGAGATAATTTTTCGCTCCTGTCGGGAATTGCACCACTATTCCCCAACTGTCCAGCCTCTAGTCTATAGTTGCGATTTCACCTCTCCAGGTAGATTGAATTTACAAGACATATGTAACTTCAGTGTTTTACATTCTAACAGAATTTTAATTTTGAACTCATGAAAAATGTACGAAGAAGGTGGTAGGTGTGTTTATGATGTACATCCATAAAATATTTCGCGTGTCCATGGTTCACTGACTGTCGCAACCAGACCGAAAGAATAAGATAAACTTTCTCGACTGCATTGTATTTTTTTCATATCCTACGGAAAAGAGACATTTGTTCGGGAGTAGAAATTTACCGTTCCGGAACGAACGAGTCCCAGTGTAGCAGTCCGCGAAGAGAAAGATCTCATCCCATTCTCGGCTTCACGAACCCGTCTGTCACTTCTTGCCCGTCCGATCTTATTTCTGACTTAGTCTCTTCACTCACTAATCGCTCTTCTGTTTCTAATGGTCCATGAGCCTTTAATGTACGGCTTCCACAAATGTGTGTTGCTTACTGGTTCCCAGGTACTCAGCGAGTCCTTTATCATTCACATACCCACGTAATTACCAGCATTCATACTGTCTAGAAGTTTTCACTGTGGCGGTTTAAAATCGGCGGAAAAAACTGCCTTCTTTACTATGGGTATTGATTAGAAACAGCACATTTCGAGTTATTCCCAAATCATGCACAAGGATTTACTTAGAAGCACTACTTCTGTTTAAGATTGTACCTTTTTGCTTGGAACACAACCACAGGCTGGTCTGATAGAACACCTTTATTAGCCATATACGCCCAGCTAGATTATTATTAATTTCGTAGTAATGAAGAACTACACGTTCCAGAGTTGTCGTTATGTCAGTGTATTAGATTCAGTAACTTTATAACTACTGTATTTTTATGTGAATTTTTTACTATGTTGAACTTGTGGGAGACGGTGCAGAAGGGCCAATCCAAATTCTGGTGTAAATGCTAAACATTTCGCAACTTGCCAAATATGTCTTTCTCAAAAATAACCATACTTTGAGAACCTTATAAAATTCTGAATAAAGGTTGACCAACTAGATGACACTTGCTTTATTATATATTGCTCAACATGTTTCAGACATTAATACGTCCATCTTCAGGAGCTAGAGAGTACTTGTTGTGTTGTGTAGGCTGCAATGATAGGGGTTTTGTGTGTTAGTTTATTTATCTAGTGGTAAGTGTTATACCTATATTATGTGTCGTGTGTCCTTCTTATCTCCGCGGTTATTTTTTCGCCTTCCAATGATCGCTGCGCGTATGATCCCAACAGACATGTTTCTTCTTCAGTTTCCTGTTGCATAGTGAGTGCTCCATTGTTTACCAGTTCATTATTAGTTAACGCTGGTGAACGTGGCAGTTTAAATTGCAGAATAAATTAATTCGTTCATTTCTGTAAATGAACAATGTGTAGGGTACGTAAACATGTGTTATATCAACGTTTGAAACGATAAACCTGTAATTACGGGAAACCCAAGACTATCATAACAACAAAAGCAGCTGAAATGGTCGTGACATTATTTTAAGTATCTTCTTGGCACTAGGGAAGAAAAGAATATTCTCTTTAAGGTGTTTTTAAGCTCCAATATGGCCAGAAAAATAAATTTGGGAAGGTTTTGTTAGGACAAAAAATATTTGCTTTCACGTAGGCAACTCGGGAGAACATCCAGTGAAGCCAATTTTTTTATTTTCAGGGGTAAGAGGGGAGATCAGTGGGAAGCATCCAAGAATGCAGTTTTCTGGATATTTTATGACACGATGTTTTTATTTCTTTTCTTACATTGTGCAAAACGATTACCAAGACGAGCGAAATTTAACGTCCTTCAGTAGAAATATTCATTGCGGAGCAAAGATACATAATTTGTAATAAAACTGATGTAACTCTTTTCTGTCTCTTCTAATTCTCGTGCCACTTTTTTTTAGTTTAGTCTGTTGGATTATTTAAGGTACATTCCGGCATCTGTAATTAGGTAATCAGTAAGACACAAGGATGGGACTCGTAATGAGGGCTGACTAAGCAGCACCAAGTTGTCGTTTCTTTTATCTGGCTCTTTTTACTACCGTTGTTTTATGACAAGAGTTAACAGCAACGTGGATTCCTACATTCTGTTTCTTTCGTATGATGCCCACATTACGAAGAGCACTTATTTCCTCGTTTCCTTTTTCACTTTTGGGCTTCTTTTCCAAGAAACCTTATACACAGTAAATTGTGTAAATTTTGTGAAAATGGCAGTCATGTCTGGTTCGGAAACCGAGTTTAAAAATAAAAAAGGAGTTTAAATGAACTATAAGATAAATGATAAGATTGCGCACTTTTTGTTTGTATAGAAAATCAAGACCATAACACTTGTGCAATATCTTTCATTTCAATTCTTTTGTTCCTTTCTGTAGTCAGCTTCATTTGAATTCGATGGGCGAGGAAATGTGATTATTGAAGAAAAAATTACGAGCAAAATTTATATTTTATCAGCAAGTTTATATGCGAAGAGTGGTTTATGTTTAGCTTTATGAGTAGAGGCATATGTGTGTTATTCGCGAATTTATATGTGGAAGGGCGTTTATGAACACAGGATGTCACACAACTCTATTACAGAACAAACGGATAAAAAGCGTTCTGTGAAAAATTTTATCCCTACAAATTCCGAGTTTTGTACGGAGAAACCAGAATGCATTAAGGGCCAATTATCCGACAGTATAGAAATATATATCTGGGGACAATTTTTTCTAACTTATTTTCCTTTATCTGAAAATCATCTGTAATTTTCCTTCCGGTGACTCCTTTTTTTTTTAATATGCAAAATCTTGTTAACTAACAAAACGTAATGTTAACCTCGTTTAGCTTACGCGTGTCTTCATACTATCGTTATTTATATAAGCGTCGCTACAATTTTTATCTGTATTAATGGAGAACGCCATGCAGTGGGTCCCTGTCACCACGGCATGACGCGTCCACAGGTTGCGGATAGAGGAAATGCCACCGATAAGGAGGGTAGCTGGGAATAAATTGAATAAGCAGTTGCGGACAGGCGATAAAATCGAGAAGAATGAGATGGGCTGGGCATGTGGCGCGTATGGGTGAGGAGAGGGGGTTGTATAGGGTCTTGGTGGGGAAACCGGAGGGAAAGAGACCACTGGGGAGACCTAGGCG
>Ga0136643_10001683_pt1 | contig 27550 bp, 27 predicted proteins | sample TergutLab28metaG_FD_96883 | JGI IMG/M metagenome (GOLD analysis project Ga0136643, IMG submission 96883) | Labiotermes labralis P1 segment gut microbial communities from Petit-Saut dam, French Guiana - Lab288 P1 (version 3) (version 3) | ecosystem: Host-associated > Arthropoda: Insects >... | reverse complement strand
TTCGCTTAAATCTTCCATGTATTTTTGATACTTTGTTTTCTCGCTTGGCATAATGGTTATCCCCTTTTCTTTGGGGTATCTTATCATATCTTGTCTGCTACTTCCAATTTCCGAAGAGGTCTATTGTTAAAATAGTGTCATTTGAAAAACAGGATAAAATGAAATATTTGGCTGTACGTGTTCGTTGCAAGTGCTCAAAGGTTTAATGTGTGAAATTAAACCTTTGAGCACTTGTGATTTGTATGTTTGAGTCATATAATCTATGTGAAATAAGATTTTGATGCACTGCTTTACTATACCTCGAAACACTGACTCATTGGGTTTGTGAGCAACAGTCTCAAGACGTTGTCTTTTCAAATTTAATGCAACTCTATAAGGCGAATGCAGTTTGTAAGCACCGCCTGTGTTTTATATTTATTAAAAATTCTTTTATGTGAAAAAAATCAACAAACATGGCAATTTTCTAATTTTCTTTATTTGAGAGGTCTATCTGTATGTCAGATAAAACAAAATCCTTCATACAATTGGCAGTAGAAAATCACAAATTAACACATGCGACCATTGAGGTATTGACAGAATGCAATTGCCGGTGCATTCATTGTTATATACCAGAACATAACTCTTATGGCCTCTCTTTTGAAACCCTTGTCCGCATTTTCAAAGAGCTCAGGGAGATAGGAGTATTCGAGATTACATTCACAGGTGGCGAGTTCTTTATTAGAAGAGATGCATGTGATATTCTGCGCGCGGCTCGTGATTTGGGGTTTAATATTAATTTATTCTCTAATATTTCTTTGCTAACTCCAACAATAGTTGAAGAGATAGCTGGTCTATACTTATGTAATGTATCATGTACAGTATTCTCACTTAACTCACAAATTCACGATTCTATAACAGGTGTTCCTGGTTCACTAGCAAAGATACTATCAAGTATCGAAATGATAAGAAAACATCCTATCCCCTTAGAAATCAAAACGATTCTTATGAAAGCTAATGCAAATGCATATATTGATTTAATTCCATTCTGTGCTGAAAGAAAAATAAAATATCTCGCAACAACAAATATTTTCCCAAAACAAAACTATGATATGTTGCCATCAGAAATGCTATTATCTGGTGATGAACTAAAGAAAGTTTTATCGGATATAGATGGTATTCGTGATTTTGATAAGCCTCGTGGAGTAACTGACAATGACTATATTTGCAATAGTATACATCATTCAATATATGTTGATTGTAAAGGTGATGTATACCCTTGTAATCTTTTGCCATTAAAGCTAGGTTCGCTGTTAGAAGAAAGTCTTTCTAACATATGGATGGACAAATCTAGGTTTTGCGGCGTACTGGACTACAGATGGGGAGATATACAAGAGTGTGCCAGTTGTAAAAGCAAGCAATTTTGTTATCGTTGTACAGGACTAGCTTATGCTGCAACTAATTCCCTACTAGAAAAAGATGAAAGTAATTGTGTTTTTAGTAACGCTAGAATAGAGTTGTTCACATGATTTACAGTACATCTGGAAAGTTATTGCTTATTATGAATAAGCAATTTCAATAAAATATAAAGGAGGGTATCTATGGAAAGCATGAAAAGGGATTATGCAAAATCTCATCTAAAAAGCATAATTAGTACAAAGAAAAATTATGTGAAGCCTTCATTGAGAAGTGCAAAGGCTGAGAAGGCAGTAGTTGTGGCAAAAACCGCAGCATGTAGTGGTTCGTCTTCTCACGTTAAATTGCATGCAGCTGTGTAGAGTTTAACAACGAATTTATCGGCAGTACATAGAAGACGTATTTCTATATACTGCCGGTGTCGTTTGCAAGCCTGTGCGAGTATCAATTGATTATGGCATTACCACAATCAAAATCATCTATTTTTTCGAGATTGATAGAATAGAGGTAACATGGACAATCGCAAATTTCGTCATGGCAATTCAATTGCTTGGCAAGTAGAACAAACATATGGTTATGTTTACGTATTTGATGTGAAAAGTAACATGTTTTATATTTTTGAGGATAGCGGAAAAGATATATGGCTTTCTCTTTGTGAGGGAGCTACTGTTTCAGAAGTTATATCTCAGATTGAGACCGACTATCAAATATCCCATTTAGATGCAGTACATGATACAATAGAGTTTGTCAATAGACTGTTAGATATGAGGTTGCTTCAACATGCATAACTTTGTAGATTCTATGGGTACTGTTTTAGAACACTATCATTTGAGTAATAATCTTTATAGTATCACGATTGAATTGCTCTCTCATTGTAATTGGGATTGTTTGTATTGTTATTTTCCAGAGCGCGTTGACATATTGCCTTATAATATAGTAATAGAGGTACTCAATGATGCAAGAAAACTTGGTGCCTATGAAGTTGTTTTTACGGGTGGTGAAATTTTTACTCGCGACGATATTTTTTTGATAATAGAGTATGCCAGAAATCTTGGATTTAGTGTTGTATTGATGACAAATATATCTCTATTGTCAGATGAAACCATAAAAAAATTATCAGAGTTATCTATATCAAGTGTCTCATGTTCATTGTTTTCTATTGATAGCCATATACACAACACAATCACACAAAGAAAAGGATCCCATGAAGCGGTGATGCGCAATTTAACTTTGCTTCGTGCTTCTGGCATTAACACAATAGTTAAGATGACTGTACTAAAATTAAACTACAAAGAAATATCAGCTCTACAGTCGTTTTGCATAAATAATGGCTATATATTCAAAGTAGATGTTGCTGTCTTTAGTAAACTTGATGGTAATAGACACCCTCATACATTATCGTTATCTAATGACGAGCTTGATAGTGTGATAGAAGAATGTGATAATATTAATGGGTATGAGTATTATCCAGAGAGAGACAGACTCGAAGCCTTTGTTTGTGGACAAATGCGCATAGCACTTTCTATTAATCCTAAAGGAGATATTAATCCTTGTAATCGTATGCCTTTTGCTTTAGGAAACGTTTTTTCTGATTCAATATGCGATGTGTGGAAAAAATCTCAAATGTTAAAAAAATTTACTAATGCTAAATATAAAGACTGTACCAAATGTACATCATGTAGTTGCATTAAATTTTGTGTGCGTTGCCCTGGGAATGCCTTTGTTGAGGATGATGGATATGATAACTGTTCAACATTATCCGAAAAGATTGCGAAGTCTCGCATACGAGTATATGGCAATAAGTAATTGCGTTGGGAGATGAAGTCTTGAAAAAGTATATTATGCCTGTAAAATGGTATGTGCTTGGGAACATGCTTTTTTTGAGTACAAGCGGAGTGGCTCTTGCTTTTTTACCAATTGCATCTATGATGCTGTTTGACACACTATCTGGATATGCCAATCATAGTTATACCTTCATAATCTCACTGTATATCGGCTGTGTTGTGTTGGACATTGCCAGCGGATATGGATCTATGCGTATGACATGGGGTAGTGCTGTTGGCTTTGAAATAGCATTAAAGCAGGCATTCATGCGTTCTGTGTTGCTGAAACCTTTTAGTAAATTTATAAAGAAAGATGTTGGAGAGCATATATCTTTTATCGGCAACGATATAGCAACTTTGGAAATGGATTATCTCCCACCACTTGCGAGTATGGTAACAACATTAATGTCATTCACTATATATTTTTTCGTTATCTTTATACTTGTAGACTGGCGGATAGCTATTTTGCTTTTAATGGTATCTATAATTAGTGTAATGCTTACCAAGCTATCTACAAGAGCTTTGGGGGATACTAGGGCGAACTTACTGGAAGCCCAAGGCAAATACACGGAAAAGGTACGTGATTTTCTAGAAGGAAGGCGGCTTGTAACGCTGAGGACACAGGAGCAGATACTTACACAGCATGACAAAATCCTTCGAGTGACGGGTGATAAGCGTTTAATATTTGGCAAACGCAAAACCATTTCGCTAATGTTGAATGGTGTATTCGCTTATTCAATTAATGTAGTTGCTTTTGTATATATAGCTTACTTGTTGTTTAATGGTAGTATTTCTATAGGAAGCGGTGTGGCAGCTATCGGATATATTGAGGCATTTTCTCAACCACTGCAAGATATTATGTACAGCTTTACCGCTTTACGCTCGGTACGCGAAACCAAGAAAATTTTCTTAGAAGAAACAGCAGAAAGTCATGAAAGTGCAAATGAAGTCATATTAACTTTTGAGAATGTGTTGGCTTGTGATGGCCTTGTAATTAAAAGAGATGATTTCATCATAAAGTCATTTACTTACACCTTCGAACTAGGTAAAAAATATGCCTTAATCGGTTGTAATGGTTCTGGAAAATCCACATTGCTGGATGCAATAGCTAAGTTTGTAGAAGTCCACGAAGGCAGTATAGTTATAGATGGTAACAACATTGCAAATCTTGAAACATCAAATATTATTACTTACTTATCTCAAAATGAGCATGTGTATCGGTCAAGCTATATAGAGAACACAACAGTATTTGGTTCATATAATTGTGACACTATTATATCGGAGGAATTTGTCAGCCAAAACATAAAACAGTCAAAGAACTGCGCGGACTTGTCTGGTGGTGAGCGCCAAATAGTAAGCTTTATACGTGCGATTAACACCAAAAATCCCATCTTATTGTTGGACGAGCCATTTTCCGCTGTTGATGAAAATACAAAAAAACAGCTAATCCCGATGGTTAAATCACTTGACAAAACGATATTGTTTGTAACACATGACTTAGCAGCCACTTCACTTGCTGTGTTTGATGAGGTGCTTATCATGGAAAATGGTAAGCTTTCTATATATGGCTCATACGAGACGATCAAAGATACTGAAGCTTTCATTAATATACTAAAAGCTGCAAGATAATGCTACGGTGTTACCACCAAATTTGGTACATCCATATTAAGATATGTCCCCGGTACAGTTCCGCTTATGATTGTGTCTACCAGCGATACATTGCGCATAACCACAATTTCTGACGATTGTACGGGGTTGATTATCCTCACAACAGACTCAACCGTTAACCATACAGTAAAATGCGTCTGGTTTATACCAACGGCAGTAAAGCGTGATTCATAGTTAACCAATGCGTTGCCAATTGGTGCAAGGTTAAACGAGAAACGCGGCCCGGTTTGGGCCAAAGTGTCCAGGCCAAATGCCATACCCATTGGCACCGACACAGCTTCTGGCTCAAGATTATTTAGCCGTTCGGATATTTTTTGGGCGGCGGCATTACATATATCGTTAACCAGCACCGTATTTACCGACAGCACAGGCTTTGCGTCTTGAGACAGCCCGGCCACCAAAAAATCTGCCGCCGTAATATTTCGGTTTGAAATTATTTCATGCACGACGGAGTTTATGACATTATTTATTTCTGCCTGCAGTCTAAGCTCTTTCTGCTCCAATACCAGCGGCAGAATGCGCCTGTCAAAGCGATAATAGCTGTGTGCAAACACCGCCACAAGAATCAAAAGCATGAAGAATGCAAGATACCGTCTGGGGATGCCCTTCTTTTGCGTTGGGCGGGCTGCGGGGCGCCGCCTGCGTCTAAACCATCTATTAAATTGCCTAAGTTTGCGAGTCATATACATATCCTCCATTACAATGGGGCTCTGCCCCAAACCCCGCCGCTACAGCAGGAATGAATCCTGCTTCCGCTTCCTTCGGGGCGGGCATGAGCCCGCGATAGAGTAATATATATGCACGCAAACGGCTAGAAAAATCTTGTCATACAAAATTTAGTTGATAAACCATGTGTCATTAAACTCCTGAAATGTCATAGAAATTTGGGCAAAGTCGGCAAAGTCGTCGTCGGTCCAGCCTTCCCGCGCGCTTAGTATGACGAGTATAAACGGCGAAGGCGCATAAACAATAGCCATGTCATGCCATGCTCTGTAGGTTGTCCAGCCAGTTTTGCTGGCCACGGGGTAGCACGACACAATAAAGGGGAATTGATTATTAAGCAGATGAGATCTAAACTCATGACTGTATCTGCCGTCGGATTCTATATATGCAAAAATCTCATTTGCAAACAGGCCGGCTTCGTTTGCGGTAAGGTTAGAATTCATCACATTGTTGCCTACAAGAGCCGGGTCGCCGCCCAGCCTTGAAATAAAATTTTTGTATCCGTATATTCCATTGGTGCGGCGCAGGATATTTGTTGCCACATTATCGCTTTCGCTTATATTGAGACGCAGCAGCTCGCGTAAAGTAAATGTTGCGCCAAAATCGTACTGCCGCTGGATAATGCCGCTGCCCCAGTTGGCGTCACCATAGGTAAATTCGTGTACACTGTCTAAATTTACCCTGCCCTGTTCGGCCAATTGATATAGATACAGCGCGTACATTGCCTTGGGGACGCTGGCGGAAAAATAAACACGGTCGGCATTAAACCTGTAAACAAAACCCGTTTCGATATTTTCGAAATACACGGATATATCGTCGCCATGACGTGCCAATAGTTCGTCCAATGCCACCAGTGCGTAGGCGGATGGTAAAATGGGATGAGGGGCTGGCTCGTCTGCGCTATCAAGTATGTAGACAACCTGTGCCACTACATAGTCGTTGACTCCAAGCAGTCTGTTTGTACCAAATATAAACAGCCCGGTAAGCAAAAATATGCACAGTGCGCATATCTCAAGTTTTCTTGTTCCGCGCCGGGTTGCTCGTGGGGCTGTTTTTCGCCTTCTTCTTTCAATTATTCTTCTTTCCATGACTCTCTCTCCTTAATAAAATGGGGCTCTGCCCCAAACCCCGCCGCTATAGTGGGAATGAATCCCACTTCCGCTTCCTTCGGGGCGCGCGACGACGCGCTTTCTTGATTTGAGAGAATCATAACAGGCAAATGTGCGACAAAAGTAGCAAAGTTGTATCGCAGTTGTGACTTTTAATGAATAGCACCAATGCGCAGGCTAAAATTGTGGACAGACCATTGCCCCATATCAAAAGATGAGCCAGAGAAACTCACTGATGCATAGGCATCACCACCCGCAAAAGGTTGCAGTAATTCAACTTGATGGGGGAAAAACTCCTGAATACCCACCAAGCGTGGGAAGTCTCCTGAGTTTATCCCGATAATACTCATAAATTCGCCAAGTGCGTTCATGGCATCTTCTATGGTGGTGTTAAAATAAATGAGGGGGCGGAAGGTTCTGCCGAAGTCATCATCTGTCAAATACGGCGGTGGAGTGGGCTGGACAAGTATCGGCTGGTCATGTACATCTATTATCGATACTTCGCTGGTATCAGTAACTACCTGAAATTCCCAAGCAAGAGGTATAATGCGCGGAGACAGAACCAAATCTGTCCTCCATACCTGGCCAGTTACCGCGTTAATAAGAAAGGTTGCAGTCATAAACCTGCCAATTAATGTGACGGTCCAAAAGCTGTATTCCGGCGGCAAAAAGCCGCTATTGCCGCGCTGTATGTTTTGGCTAAGATGAGCGTTTGCATCATGAAAGTCCCGCAGATAGCTGTGCATGTCAAAGTGTTGCAGCAAATTATCGAACCAAAACCGGCCTATACGAATGGCATAGTCTATAGTTATTTGTTCCGGCGTTGGTTCGTGGGGTATTTCGCGGCCAGGAGCATCAAGATTGCGCAAAATCGAAAGTATGCTTTGTTCGGACAAAAGCTGAATTGTGGCGTCTGCTGGGATGTATTCAGGTGCAGTTTCTGTCTGCGGCAATTGCAGGGGCATTAGTATGGGCGAAACTCCGGTGGCAGACATTAGATTGTCTGACCGTATATCCATTAACCTGCTGGCCAAAGCCCAGCCTCCTATGGCAATTGCAAAGGAAAGCAAAATGCCAAAAATATTAAATATGCCTCGTTTCTTCATTTTTGGTCGCTCCTTTAGATTGATTTTCAAATTTCAAATCGAATCTTACAATTGTGCCAACGCCTTCGGCACTTTCGAATTTTAAACTGCTGCCATGTATACCGGCAATCCTGTCTGCAAGCGAGAGTCCAAGCCCTGCACCATGCTGCTTGCGCGCGCGCGACTTATCTACAGTATAAAAAGCCTCTGTTATACGGGCCAGTTCTTCTTTAGCCATGCCGCGGCCATTGTCTATGACGCTTATTTCGTATCGATTAGTGATCTGCTTACCCTCGATTTCAATTGCGCGGCACCCAGCCTTTGTGGCATTGTCGATTAGGTTAAACAACAAAGTCTTGAACAAATCATACTCTATCATAACATAGCTAGGCTGTACATTAACGTGCAGTTTTATATTCCTTTCCTCAAGCATTGGCATTAGGCTGCCCGATATATCTTGTAATAAATCTTCGGTATATATACTTTCCAGTATAAAGTCCTGCTTGTTTAGCACAATCAATTCCATAAGTTTTAGCGACAGTGCTTCCAGACGCAGGCCTTCGTTTAATATATACCATGCCGCGTCTTTTACTTGATGGTGGGACAACTCTTTTTGGTACAGCATATCCGCGTAGCCAATTACGGATGTAAGGGGCGTCTTTAGTTCGTGAGCAAAATTGGCAACGAACTCTTCTTTTTGTTGCGCATTTTGCAAAATCTCATGCATTTTTTCCTCTATCGCATTTGCCATTTGATTAAAACTAGCAGACAACGCACCCGTTTCGTCACTGCTGACCACCGGCAAACGCGCACTGTATTTGCCGCGCGCAATTTGAGCTGCAGCTTTGTTCATTCGTTTTATTGGGCCGGTTATAAACGCCGACAATACAAATATTATAACCATACTTATGGCCAGCGTTACAAAATACACACGCATAAAAATTTGTGTCATTTGCTGGCGTTGTGCCATTACAGCAGTAACATCTGTAGCGACTACTATGTACATAGTTCTGTAATTTTGAGTAAGCCTGCCAGCAATAAGAATATAGATTTCGTCGCCCAAGGTTTGAAATTGGTAGGCACGGTTTATGTCAGAAGCATTTTGAAGCAGCGTAAAATCTGCCGTGGCTGGCAGATTTGAATATAAAAGTGTTTGGTCATATGCAAAAAATGCCGATGAGCCGCTTAGTTCCGTTGCCCAGGCACTTAAGTTTTCTGTTTCGCCGGAAAGCATCCGTACTTGCACGGCAAATTTATCAAACTGGAATTGCGTGGCCACGCGCTCTAACTCGCGCTCTATTGCATTTTCGTGGGATAATGTTATCAGTAAATACCCGGAAAACAAAAGTGCGATACTAATAACCAGCGTGGCGCATAAGAATAATTTTGCAAACAGGCGCATGCCAGTACTTACCCCTCCAACCGATACCCGATGCGGAACACGGTTTTTATATATTCTTCCCAGCCAAGCTTCTTGCGCAGCCGCTGAATATGCGAGTCCAGCGTGCGGGTTTCACCAAAAAATTCTTCGTTCCAAACTTTTTCGTACAATCTATCGCGGTACAGGGCTACATTTTTGTTGCGGATAAGCTCTACCAGTAGGTCGAATTCTTTTACGGTAAGATCCACAGCTTGCCCATTTTTTAGCACCTGACGCGACTCCAGATTGATAATCACGTCCTTGAACGCCAGCTCCTTATCGCTTTTGCCATAGCGGCGCATGACGGCTTCTACTCTTGCCAACAGTTCACCAATTTGAAACGGCTTTACAAGATAGTCGTCCGCCCCCAACCGCAGGCCCTTTATACGTTCGTTTACCGTGCCTTTGGCGGTAATGAAAATTACAGGTGTCCCCAGAGGTTTTACATATTCCAGTAGTTCATACCCATCAATTTCCGGCAGCATTATGTCCAGTAAAATCAAATCATAATTTTCGCTTTCGATAAGGTCGGCACCCTGCTTGCCGTCGAAGGCACATGTGCAGCTATAACCTTCGTCGCTTAGGCTTACTTTTATTAAATTTGCGATTGCTTGCTCGTCTTCTACAATCAGGACTTTTTGCATTTTAAATATGCCTCCTTTGCGGGTGAGGATACAGTATCATGGAGTTGTGTCGGAGTTGTGTCACTCGCCTTTTTTACGACTTACGGAATTGTAATACTTTATCGCATTTTGGAATTCCTCCTGCGAAAAGTCTGGCCAAAGCAAGTCTGAAAAAAACCACTCGGCATAAACGGTTTGCCAGGGCAGGAAGTTGCTTAATCGCCTGTTTTCCGCACCACCTGTGCGAATAACCAAGTCTACATCCGGCGAACCAGCGGTATCCAGATAGCTATCAAAGCTCTCCTCTGTAATATTCTCGACATCCAATTTCCCACTGTTTACATCCGCAGCTACTTTGCTTACGGCGCGCACAATTTCGTCGCGGCCGCCATAGCTTAAGGCAATTTGCACCAGCAGCTTTGTGCAGCCAGCCGTAGCTTGCTCTATGCCTTCTATAACAGACAATGCCCGTTTGTCAAAGCGGTTTCTGTCACCGATAATTTTAATTTTTATGCCTTTGTCTACGCAGTTTTCCCTCTCTTCCAGGAAATATTTTTCCATTAGGGAGAACAGATGGCGCACCTCGCGTTCGTTACGCTTCCAATTCTCTGTAGAAAATGCGTACACGGTCAAATATGGTATGCTGGCTTGCAAGCACCATTCGCACATGTGACCAAAGGTTTTGGCACCGGTGTCATGGCCTCTATACAACTCGAATGCGTGGGCGCGGGCCCAGCGCCTGTTGCCATCCATAATAACGCCTATATGTTTAATTGACATGTAGTTTCTCCTTTATCTAAGTAGGGGCTCTCACAAGCTTTATGAAAATAGCCGACAACCCGGGTCGAGCCCGGAACACGTCATTCTAATTTGGCAAGAATACGCACCAGTCCCGTCATTCCGGGCTTGACCCGGAATCTTCAGGCGACACATATCTAAACCAAGTTCATCACTATTAGTACAAATAACGCTTAACTATGGTTATTGTTATAAACTTGGTTACAAGGTTATTGCATGAAGATTGCGGATCAAGTCCGCAATGACTGGACTTAATCATACCTGTTGATTTTGTTACCGCCGCCATAAGCTACCGCCCCAACCAAACAGGCTATCAATTTCATGAAATGTTTCATGAATTGCGTCAAATAAAACTTGTGTTGGCATTTGTGGGTCGTGTATTCTTTCGTGTTCCCAAGTTAGTTCCAAGTTTTCGAGAAGTGCGTATATTTTGTCGGCTAGAATTTGTAAATGTATAGTAGGGTCGTCTTCAAACCTAATTATATGTTGCAGTGTCGAAATAAGTAAAATGGAGTTGGTGGTAGGTGGGCGATATTTATAATCGTGGTGAGCAACAAGACTCCATACGGCCACGTCTAAGGCTTCTGCCGTAAAACGAGCATGTGCCCAATGTACTTCCCTTGCAATACAGTGCATCATTTCCGCTTTACTGCCATAAGTGAAATCTCTGCTGGCAGCCCAATTTAACTCACTGTGCAACCGATGCAACCAGCCTTGCACTTGCGATACATGACGCCTTCGCGCAGTCTCAAAATTATGCAAAGCAACTACATTGCCAACAACTGACACAATAAAAAGTATAGCAAAAACCAACGTGACTTGATGTATTACAGATTTACTAAAGATTCACTTCGCTTCGTAAAAACGCAGGCGTTTATCGTCAGGTTGCTTTATTACGGGTGTGTCTAAAATGCGTTGGGCTTCGTAGAAATGCCGATACAAATCGTTAGGTTGCATATGTGTTAATCTCCTTTTTTAATTATCGCCATAAGCTACCGCCCCAACCAAACAGGCTGTCAATTTCACTAAAGGTTTCGTGAATTGCGTCAAATAAAACTTGCGTTGGCATTTCCCAATCATGTATCCCTCTGCTTAGTTCCCAAGTTAACTCCAAATTTTCGAGAAGCGCATATATTTTGTCGGCCAGAATTTGCAAATGTATAGTGGGGTCTTCGTCTATTCTAAATATATTCTCCAGTGGTATCGAAAAGGTGAATATTGCAGACGGACCAACATATTTAAAGTTGTGATGGGCGGCAAGACCCCACATCACCGTACCCAAACTTTCTACTGTAAGACGAGTCTGTGCTAAAGGCATCTCTCTTGCAGTATCGTGTTGCCCTCTCATTGTAGGGTCGTACGGGAAATCTATGCTGGCAGCCCTGTATAACTCCCAATGTAACCGATGCAACCAGCTTTGTACTTGCGATACATGATGCCTTCGCGCAGTCTCAAACCTATGCAAAGCAATAACATTGCCAACAACAGACACAATAAAAAGTATCGCAAAAACCAACGCAACTTGATGTATCACAGATTTACCAAAGATTCGCTTCGCTTCGTAAAAACGCAGGCGTTTATCGTCAGGCGGCATATATACACGCTCCTTTGCTTAAAACAAGCATAGCATACTGGTGGCAAAAACACAATCGCACATCACTATGACTTTTTTCTACAAATTCGCACGAATAATTGGATATAGAAAATTTTTCCCTAGCAATTTACACCAAACAATTGACATGTGACTTGCCGTAAACTATACTACATCCATAAAACAACTACAGTGGCAACCATAGGACTTGCCACGTACAAAGAAAGGAAGAAAAACAAAATGCGAAAGATTTTTAAAAAACTCGCAATTTTTGTAGCTGTATTGATGGCATTATCTCTTGCAATTACCCCGCTTAGTGCGGCGGACATTGCGCCTGCTATCAACGTAACCACTGCAGACGATTGCAGCGGTTTTGGGGAAACCATCATTTTTGAGGAGCAACCATTTGGAAACAACCATCCAACAATGCTTCTACTAATTGACGCTTTGCACAGTTTAGAAACATGCGGCAGGCTGTATGTTACCGACACGTACTACAATGGTACCGGTAACGAGCGCGGCAACTTTGTTGAAGCAATTCGCGATGCAGATGGTAAGATGACCATTTATGTTTGGCCAGTAACAGATGGCCCCGCAAACGCAAACAGCGAAATTATCCGTGCATTGCAGTACGTACTTCGCCCGGGCGACGAGCTTGTTTTCCACGAAGGTTTGTATGGCAGGATACTTAGCCCACGTTGGATTGATGTAACAGATTACTCAATTTCCAACACAGGCGGCACACCGGAAGATCCAATAATCATCCGTGGTTATGGTTATCCGCAAGCGCGTCCTCATTTCCACGCTATGGACGGCAATGTAATGGAGATTACAAAAAGCAACGTAATTTTTGACTTTATGGAGTTTTCCTCCGGTAATGTTGGTGCAATCCGTTTCGACGGTTTGGCCAAAGGTGCCGGGCCAGATATTAATGGCAATTTTGTACCAATGGGCGTTATAGACTATATACCCCGCGGTGCGCATCCAAGCCATCCTGTTGAACCGGAACCATTAATTCCCGTAACCCATTTCCAAGAAAACGTGACTATTCAAAATAGCGTTATCGGAAGGTTCCCCGGCCAGTATGCAATTAGAATGCAATATACAGGCCGTGAGTACCACAACATGAGCATCCTCTACAACGACTTCATTAACCACATCGACGCAAGCATGTACATTGGCCACCCAGACTACCGCGCGCCTATTTTTGGCATGACCGTACGCGGCAACTTTTTCGAGCATTATTATATGCACGTATTTAGCCCTCAGTCCGGCAGTCAAGTGGGTTACACCATGCAAGCTAAACGTGGTGTACTTGGGCTTGTATTTGAAAACAACCTTATCATGAACCCGTGGGGCCCCGCGTTGTTCTTCTACGGCGCATACCCGCATTTCGAATACCCGCATCCGCTTGTGCCAATGAGCTATATCCGCAACAACGTTGTAATTGGCGGACGCAGCGACGCCATCCTTGTTGGCGGCGGCCCTGCTATTACAGAAAACAACATTACATTTGGCGCAAACTGGGGCGTGCGTGTACATGACTACGGCGGACGCTATCGCTATGAAAACGTGTGGCGCAACATGTACTTCTTTAATAATTTTGGCGCAAACGCCAGTACAGCTAACTTTTATGTTGCCGCTAACTTCCGTAACCCTGCCATAAATATTGGCCGCCCTGTTTACGGCAGCGCAATAGACCTTGGCGATGTTGTGTACAGCGGCAATGTGTCCGTTGCAGTAAGCGAGCAACTACGTGACGGCTTGCCAAGCCTTTTAGATATACGCACACGCCCTGCAGGTTTCGACGGCCTTATGGCGGCTATAAACGCAAACTACGGCAGCGGTGTTGCCTTTACCGAAGCAGAAGTCGTAGCGATGATGACCACATACCTTAACATGTATGTGATAGAGTGCGGATGCCCAACAGACGAAGAATGCGAAAACTGTCAGTGCGAAGTTTGTGAATGCGATTACGACTGTGTAGTTCAGCCTCCATTCCCGCCGGCAGTAGCGGACGGGTTTAGCCGCACAAATATTTCCCGTATCGACGGCGTTTCAACTCCAATGCATACAGCAGTCTATAGCGACCCACTGTTGCCTGTTGGTGGTGCGGACTATATCGAATATCGCCTGTGGTTCCACCCAACAGATGTATGCCCAGACACTAATGTGGCATTGCAAGTTAACTTTATTCAAGCTTTATCAGATGGGCAGCCTGCTTTTACTGCCGCAACTCAAAATGCTTCACTTCAATTTAGAGGCCCAAATGCACCACAGCGTTTATTCTGGTTCCGCAGCGGGGGTGCCGGGGCAGTTGGCTTGCAATGGAGTGCACGCACTTCGTACGAATTTGTATTTAGAATATGGCCTTCTGATAACACATGGTCACTAACTGTCCATGATGAAGATGGAGCACAACTCACATCAGGAGCGCGCCAAGCGATAGGTTCAAGTGCAACTCCTCCGGATTTCACCTATGGTATAGCTTCTGTTCAATTGTTAGTGAGCGGATGGCATACCGGTACCGGTGATATTGCCGCGTATTTTGACTACCCAACACCGCCAGGGGCGAATGCTCCATTCCCAGGTGAATTGCGCGAAGGTTTTACACGCGAACTTATCGAAACAACAGGGAATGGCTTACAGCATAATATCGTATACGAAGCACCAATTATGCCGGGCGCAGGCGGGTATGTAGAATACCGCGTACTGGTTCACCCAACTTTGGCGGATACTGCTGCGGCATTGCAATTGCGCTTTCATCCGGCAGATGAAATGGGTAACCCAACCACTGGCTCTGCCATCGATTTTTGGATGTTTGGACGTTATCATGGCTGGGGTGGCGGAAATGCCACCGGCTTCCGCTTTGCGCGTGGTGGCGGGGCAGGAAACTTCCCACCGGGGATAACCTGGGAAGCTGGACGCAGTTACGAGATAGTATTTAGGCTTAACCCTGCGGGCTGGCTCAACATTCAGGTACTTGAAGACGGTGTAAGCATTCATACACAGGCAGGACAAGCTTATAATGCAATAACCGGCACTTTTGCAGACGGCCTGGCCCGCGTAGAAATTCTAGTTGCTGGAGCCAATGCGGAAAATGGTATCGCAAAATATGTAGACTTCCTAACCCCTGTTAGTGTACCACCTGTACTGCCGGAGTTTGGCTGGAGCATCTTTAATAATGGCCCGGGTGGTACGCAATATCCACGGCCAAACCCAGGCCTAGCCGCTTCAGGCACAATACGCATGTGGGCACAGCTTGACGGCGTTAACGCACCAGTGTACTTTGACGCAGTTGATACCATTGTTGCACTTGACCAAGATGGCGAAAACGCGATGGAATTTGTAACCGTAAACAGGATGTGGGTCGCCGGCACAGGTTGGGTAGACTACTTTAACATGGTAAACGTCAACAAAAACGGGCAGTGGCAATATATTAACCTGACCATCACTGTGTATGGCGAAACTGTGCATGTATTGCTTGCAAACGCGCTGTTTGAACCACCAGTAGAATATGTTACCGTAACATTTGTTGTGGAAGCTGGTGCGGTTGGCGTTTATGCCGCAACTACAACCACTGTAGTAGTGCCAGCAGGCGAAGAAATCCCTGCCAGTGCAATACCAAACACAGAAGCACGCACAGGGTTCTACTTTGCGGGTTGGTATCCAACCAACCCAGCAGGCTTTGTAACAACCGAGGATGTAACCTTTACAGCAAGGTTTAATCCACTGTTCCACAATGTAACCTTTGAAGCCGGAAACGGCGGCGAGCTAGTACCGGCAGCCGGGTTTGGCCTTGTAGTAAACATCCGCGATGGGTTCACATTCTGGGCTGACAGAGTACCAACTCCTGTACCAAACGCGGGATATGCGTTTATAGGCTGGTATCCAGCCGACCCAGCAGGCTTTGTAATACGCGAGAGCATGACCTTTACTGCATTATTCGCAGTGCCGCAAATCGTAAGCGTTGCACCAAACCCCACAGTGGTAGAACGTGACGGCGAGGTACAAATTGTAGTAACGACTCTGGGAATGCCTGACGGCGCATGGGTAGACTTAAATGTAGCATGGCACCCCGGCCTATCTATTGTAGGCGGCTCAAGGTTCTACATTGCAAATAACCAAGCCATAATAACCGTAGCTGCTGCCGACAATGCACAACTTGGCCAAAACGGATTTTCCGTAGCCGCTCGCACATCAGGCGATTGGGGCAGTGTTGTCATAATAGACAGCCAGTCACTTGTGATTGAAGTAATATAATGCTGCATGGACAAAGTCAACGTAACCGAGAAGTTTTCCTTAATAAGCGAATTTTACACTCCCAAAATTGTGGGCGAAATCAATGAATACTATGTAAAATTGGCAAAACTGAAAGGTGAATTTCCGTGGCATACTCACAAAAACGAAGATGAGATGTTCTATATCGTAAGTGGCAAGCTTTTGCTAAGATTTAGGGATAAAGATGTTATTCTTACACCTGGCGAATTCATAATTGTCCCCAAAGGTGTAGAACATATGCCCATTGCCGATGAAGAAGTTCACGCCATGTTTATTGAGCCGAAAACAACGTTAAATACCGGTGCAGAGATAAACGAAAAAACAATTGAAGTTCTTGAACGAATATAAAAACGGGGCTGTCTTGTTAAAACTGCAAGACAGCCCCGTTAAATATTTATTCCACTTTAACCGGCGCATTAAGCGCATACCATCCATCGTCCCTTAAACCTTCCATTGCCAGCTTCACACGTGGTTTATACCTGCGTTTGTCCACAATGGCAACATCCAATGTGTAATCACCAACGGGCAAATCACTTGGCAGTAGCATAGATGTATTGTGCAGCTTATCCCCCGGCAAAAATGTCAGCAAATCCGCGTCAGAAATAATCATATGGCTGCCGCCGTCGTTCCGCAAGCGATAGGCGAGCAAATAATTTTTATAACAAGGTGCGACACCTAAATTTTCCCACCACGCGGCAATTTGCATTTTCCCGCCGGGCTTTACCGTGCCTTCGTATTCCAGGCGGCGCAGGGCAAAACGATAGCCCATTTTTTTTAGCCAGCCATTGACATTTGGCCACCAAATATCAGGCACTGCCGACGATTTATTGTTGAAGCTTGACATATGCCATTTTAAACTTTGCTCGATTATATAGTCTACATCCCATTCCTGCTGCCGCCAATGCTCCATTACCCAGCAAGATTCAAATGACAGCGGCGCGGTTAGCCATGCAGTATCTAAACCGTTAGTGTCCATTTGATATGGGTAGACGCGCATCATATGCTCCCATTCGCCCATGTCACCCAGGCAGTCGAAACGGAAGCCTGCGCCGCGCTTGGTGCGTGGGTATTTGTTGGTTTGCGGTTCTTCTGCCAGCAGCATCATAAGCGGCGTTAGGGTGAAGGTATCCAAGTATGCGTCATTTAAAATAACACGGGTTTCTTGGGTCAAACGGCCGTCGTTTATGCCCTCGCCCCACGAACCTACAATGCTAAGGTCTACGCTGTCAAGGTCGGGGTGGTTATTGTAGCGTTTCCCAAGCTCGCGGATAAAACCGCCAAAGCATTCCCCATAGCGGGGGTCGTTTGCGTCTACCATCCAGTATGGGCCAAGATAGTTCCAATCCGAGCCGTTCCAGTCGCGCTTTGGGCCAACCATTTCACGATACCAGGCGGGCACATCGTTATCGTCACCTGTGCCGTATGGTGCTACGCGAAGCATTAGCTCTTGCCCGCGGGAACGTGCGGTTTCCAAAGCTTTATCAATGATATCCCAGCGATAAACGCCACGCTCGGGTTCAAGATACTTCCAATAAATGCGGAAGTACGCAATGGACGCCAAGGGGTGGTCGTCCCGTATTAGACGTTGCTTTTCTTCTTGGTATACAATCGGGTGGCCCTCTGTCCATTTTGTGCCGGGGTTAAGGTCGTCGCCATTGAAACGCTGGAATGTGGTGAACCCTATGCCTGGGTTAACCAGTACGTCATCTATGCGCTTGGGGCGCACGGTTTTTAGGTTATTCATTGCATGCTTCCTCCAATTGAGTAGATATTGTAATTGCGATTAGACCTGTCATTGCGGACTTGATCCGCAATCTTCACGATAAAGGCTGTAAGCCAAGTTTAGTTTATACGAAAAGTGATATATCTGGTTTTCAAATTTATAGCCTAACGATTCCGGGTCAAGCCCGGAATGACACAGCTATACAAAATTCTATAGTAACCCTCATTACTTGGTCTTCCACCTTGCAACCCGCTTATGCGGGCTTTCGTTTAACGCAAACAGCATGCATTGCAGCGGTTTTAGTACGCCTCCGGGCTTTTCGTAAATTTCCATAGACCGCATCTCGCAAATGCTGTCTATTGGACGGTCTGTTTCTATACGGAAGGACTGCGCCCGGTCGGTTTCGTTGGATATATACACAAGGTCGCGATTTCTGCTACGCACAAGCCGGGCTTCAAGGCCATGTATACGGTTGCCGTCGGCGTCGGTAACTTTCAAATGCCGTAGTATACCCGCGTTTTCGTAAATGCGGTCCAACATTTGATAGTATGATGCAGGCTGTGGCGAACCGGCTACGCACCAAATTTGCCCTTTGCCGCGTGTTATACGTATGAGTAATGGGGTACCGTCTGGCAGCTCGGCAACAACTTCTCCGCCTGTGTGGGAGAGCTTTTGGAATAGGCCATCTGTAGCAACTTCGACACCATCCATAATGCCGCGCCCGGCTACCGCATAGGTTTTTCCACCGCCGTAATGGACAGCCCTTCTCATGGTTTGGTCATATTGCTGCACGGCTTCGCCAAAGCCTTCCACCTGTGGGATAAATGTTTCGTCAACCGTAATTCCCCAGCTGGAAAGATAGTCTACTGGGCGATTATACTCGTCAGCAATCAGTGATTCCGGCGTGACAACCACGATCCCGCCAGCGCAAACATACGCGTCCAGCGCGGCAAAAACATTCTCTGGTAAGTTTGCTACACCCGGCACAAGTACAACTTTATATTTGCTGCCCTTGCCTGCCAAAAGCTGCTTCTCGGTCACAAAGGTAATGCCGGTGTCCAAGCAGCGGCCGGCCTCGTAAGTGGCGGCCATTGCCTGCAAGTATGGGGTTGTATCGGCCCCCATGACTTTTGGGTCTACTTGTATCATGCTGGTTTTGGAATACATTATTGCTACTTCGCGCGGGATGTCCCAAAACGCGGTTATTTCGTCGCTTAAACGGCGGATGTCCAAAGCCGTTGTAAAATGCTCCAGTACATATGGGATGGTCGCATTCCCGTGAATTGGCGAGAACAGTGTGCTGCTTGGGTAATTTTTACACGGCTGGCGATACCACGCGAACATGCTAAGCGTGCTTTTGCCATGCAAGTAATTGATAAACCACCTATCGCAACCGCCTCCATGTTCTGGGTCCACCATTGGCTTAGAGTATTCGGCAAGTGCGTGTAACAAGTCAAGTTCCATCAGGTTTTTGCCCTCTTGAAGCACAACGTCGTTAAGCTCATGTATAATCAGCTCTTCGTCAATGCCGGAAACGCCTATGTTGGGGCTTATCATAGCACTGGACGCGCCGCTGCAAATAGGAATTGTAGGGTGATATTGGCGGATATCGTCGCGGGCCCACACCATATGGTCTGTAAAACGGCGCATATTCCAGCTTGCCCAATCAAACCATGTGGCACGATTTATATCCAGAGCCGCAGCATGACCATCTGTTGGCGGCGGGATAATTTCGTCAAAGCTTTGATATGCTGTACCCCATTTTTCATTTACGATTGCGATGTCGCCATGTTTTTCCTCAAGCCATGCACGGAAGCGGGTTTGCGATTCTTCGCAGTAGCAGATGTAGCGCAATTCGTAAGCCAAAATGACATACATAAGATCGGTAGAACCACGCCAGCTTGGGGCGTTTTCCTTGTTATATTCCTTGATGGATTCCAGAATATGCGGGCTTTCCAGGCAGATAAGCATGTTCTCTTTACGGCCGCCCATGCTCCATTGGTCGCGGATAAGATGACCGCACCAGCCGCGCCAGCCAACTCTTTGGGTGCCGGAGTTTTTATGATAAGCATCATACACCGGCGAAAAGTCGATGTCGTAGCGGTGACCGCCGCCTATTGCCAAAAGTTCGCGTTTATGGGTGTCTGGGGCAAAGAATTCGTTTAGCGCGCTGTCGTGGACATAATCCATAGAGCAAATTAGTACGGGCCTGCCGCCCTGGTCCAGGAATTTATTGCCCTCTACGCGAAGTTTGTTTAGGTCGGGAATTGGGCGTACGGTATTTAAATGTGATGTTGACGCGCACTCGGCCTCGACCCTGTCCAAGCGAATGCCGGTGTTGCATTCATATACTTTCCTGTTCTCTGCCCGCATCAGTTCCAGTGCCTGGGAAAGGTTGCGGCGTTTTGCTTTAGGCCCAAAATGCCACGGTACATTTGCGCGGGCAATGGACGCGATTTCTGCCACAAACAGCACCGCACGGGAATAGTGGGTTTTTCTATCCAAAAGTTCCGCGTTGCGCAGTGTTAGCTTAAATGCTTCCATTTCGCAGTCAAATTCACGTTTTAGGGTTTGGATGTCCTTCGGCTCTGTGTAATTCTCCGGCTGGTAAGTAAAGCTTCTGATATCGTGGTGCTGTATATGAATAATTGTATCGCCCGGCCTGGCTCCCTCTAGTGGGGGCACTGCCGCTTTATTAACTAACCTCACATTTGTGACAGAAGCAGGCTGCTCCCCGTTTAAAGGCGCGGGGACAATCAATTCCAACTTGCGGACGCTGTCTAAGTTTAGCATACGGCTGCCTCGGCGTGTGGCAATCGGGTCAATTTCGATTACAACATGCGTTGTGCCTTCGCCAAACATTACGCTTCTGCCATGCTCTATGCTGTCGCCATATTCCAGATCCGGGCTGTCCAGGGCTTCTTGATCAAGGATGTTGAAACCGCCGGTTGTGGCGCGCTCCCACTCGCAGTTTATCGTGAATTGCAGGGAGCCATACCCCCGCCAGTCACCGTCATTTTCAAACATCTTTGTCCACTTTGTGCCGCTTACGTTAAAGTTTTCGATGCGCATTTTATTGCTCCTCTCGGGTTTTTATGTCAGCCCAGCTAAAACATTTCATCAAGTAAAGTCGGTCAATTTAAGATTGACCGATACAATTGCTTCGCAATCGTCCGCACCTTCCTTCGCTTTGCTCCGGTCGGTACGGGGCGTTCGTGCAACTAAAATTTTGCTCCTGAGGCTACGCCTCAAGCAAAATTAAGTTGACTCACTATAAAATAAAATACTCGATTTTTTCATAATTGGGCGTAATGTTTGCCCCTAATACTTCCTAATAGTCAAATAATGCACCAGCCCGCGCAGAAGGGTTTTGCTTTCATCTGCTATTGGCAATTTGGCTATCAAATCCAAACTCTGCTGTGACAACTTACATATTTCATTTTCCGCAAACTGTGCCGCGCCTGTGGCGGTAAAAATATCCCGCACAGTTTCAAGGTCAGCATGTGTTGCGCCTTTTTTGCCGTATAAACGATCCAAGATTTTGCGTTGTGCTTTGCTTGCATGCTTGTACGCATAGCCAAAAATTGATGTTTGCTTGCGCTCTTGCAAGTCGGAAATAGCGGGCTTACCCAAAATTTTGTCGCTGGCGTACATGCCAAGCAAGTCGTCCTTTATTTGAAATGCAATACCGAGCGGAAGGGCAATGTCGCGTATCGCGTGAGCTAATTCCTCATTTGCGCCCCCGCAAATTGCCCCAAGTTCCAGCGGGCCAGCCAGGGTGTAGATAGCAGTTTTTAGTGTGTAAATGGAATTTACTATGTCTTGATATTCCTCAAAATGCAGGGCCGGGTCAACGGGCTTATGCGGCAGTGTCACATCCATAATTTCGCCCTCTATAGTGTTTAGCTGAATTAGCGAGAACACCCGTAATAGCCGCATCTTTATGGCATCAGGCATTTCTGCAGCGGCCAATATATTGTTGGTGTAAAACTGCCCCAAAAGCCCCGCACATATGGCTTGAGAAAGAGCAAAATGCTTTGCGTCCGGCAAGTCATGATTTTTTGCATGAATTGTCGTTTTGCCGCGTCGGGTGTGGCTTCTATCAATAATATCGTCGTGAATTAAAATAGCGGTTTGGAACAATTCGTAAGCAACTGCAACTTGCAAAGAATAGGCTTGCCTGCCAGAAACTATTTGCTCGCCCAGGCGTATCATTGCACCACGAATACGTTTGCCGTTTTGACCTTGCTCTTCTAAATCCTGCAGGGATTGGAGGACAACGTCGTTGGCGGTTCTATGCTTTAATGCCTGGTGCATTGGTGTTTGAGTGAAGTTCTCGATTTCGTACTTTGCGCCTGCAAGAAACTGCAAAAACGCAAGGTACTCATATACTTTGTCAATAACTTCTGCCGGGGTAGATGCACTGCCCACTATCCCAATTTTTGCGTTTGCGTCAATTTCTTGCAGCTCTTCTACAGACGAAACAAACAGCGTATTTACACAAACCTGCGCGCAAATACCGTAAAGCTCTCTAGAATTTGCCGATTTCACATCGCCAATAACCACCATCGTATCCATCCGACTGGCAAGTTCCTGTGAACTTTTACTTCTTAACATTACAACATTGCACAGTGTGTTATGGATTATAGCGTTTGGAAAACGAGCGCGTATCATAGCCGTTGCCTGATTCCACCATGCGAGTTTACATGTAGTTTGCCCAACAACGCAAATGTCATCGTTCGCATTAAGGCTGCCTAAATCAGCTTCTGTTTCCATTATTATTGCATCATTATTTTGGCACCAGCCTCGCGTACCCACAACTTCAGGGTGATTCTTCTGCCCTATTATTACAATTTTGCTGCCCACTGCCCTCTCAACAATATTATGAATGCGCTTAACTTTAACGCAAGTGCAGTCTTGTATGTTCATATTTTTTGCCGCCAAAGCATCTAAAACAGCCCTGGTTACACCATGCGCACGGATAATTACTGTTGAATTTGGCTTCATTTCGCATATATCATTTACCACTATAAAACCTTTTGCACGGTAGTGGTTCATTACATGGCTGTTGTTTGCCAAATCGCCATACAAATACACGGTTTGGCCGTTTTCTATGTTAATTGCGTTTTCATTTGCAGTGTCTGTCGCGTTCCTAACACCGCGACAAAATCCCGAATCTTTGATTAATTCTAGCATTATACAACTCCTTTTCTTCCGAGTTTACCAAAACTATAACATAATCCTGATGAAATGTCTTTACAACACGCACATTTTATGCTAATATCTTAGACATATGTAGTAACCGCACGTAAATGGCTCAAATGAGTTGCTAAAGCTCTGCCATTGTCGGCGTGTACTTCCAATAAATATGAGGAGTGTTTTAATGTACGCAATTATCGAAACAGGCGGCAAGCAGTTTAAAGTTCAAGCTGGCGATGTCATTCAGGTAGAAAAACTGCCCGTAGATGCCGGTACGTCTTACACATTTGACAAAGTGCTTGCATTGCTGGATGGCGAAGGTTCCGTTTTTGGCGACCCAACAGTTAAAGGCGCAAGCGTTACCGCCCAAGTTATTGGCGATGGCAAGGCAAAAAAAGTTGTCGTCTACAAGTACAAGGCTAAAAAAGGCTTCCACAAGAAAAAAGGCCATAGGCAGCCTTATACCCAATTAAAAATTGACGGAATTAATAAGTAGAAAGTGATGTGAGATATCCATGGCAAGTAAAAAAGGTGTAGGTTCATCTAAGAACGGACGCGACTCAAATTCGAAACGCTTAGGCGCGAAACGTGCAGATGGACAATTCGTATTAGCTGGCAATATCTTGTACACACAAAAAGGTACAAGAATCCACCCCGGCAACAATGTAGGTCGCGGTTCCAATGATAATTTATTTGCATTGGTGGACGGCACTGTTCGCTTCGAGCGCAAAGGCCGCGACAAAAAGAAAGTTTCTGTCTATCCTATAGCGGCAGAGGCTTAATTAATTAGCCCCCCTTTTCTATGCCATCGCATTCGCGATGGCATATTTTTTACAATAAAAAAAGTAGGGGCAGAGCCCCATTATAATAGGAGGTCACAAATGAACACACAAAAAATGATGGACATGCCACTGGAACTTGCGGGCTTAAACAAAATGCCGGCAGACTGTGACGTTATTGTCCCGGGTGAGAACATCAAAAAAGTCCTTTTTGGTGTAGACATGGAAACTGCAGAATTACTGCTTGCAAAAGAACTTGGCTACGACTGTGTTGTTACTCATCACCCAAAAAACACGAATGTAGACATTCTAAAAGTTATGGACAGCCACATTTTAAGGTTAGAAAAACTGGGTATCTCGCGTACGCGTTCGCAAAAAGCACTTAAAATTAAAACGGACGAACTTAGCTATGCCAGACATGTCGCCAACTCTCGCCGTAGCGAGTCTGCCGCAAAGCTTTTGAACATGCCGTATTTGTCTCTTCACACCCCGGCAGATATCATTGGCGAAGCAATGGTGCAAAAGCATCTGGACGAAAAATTTGCAAACAAACCTGATACAAAGCTGGAAGATATTTGTGCCGCATTGGAAGATATTTGTGAATATAAAAATTCTGCACGCAAGCCGGTTATCCGCGTTGGGCGCAAAGATAGCTATGCAGGTAAAATATATGTACTAATGGCCGGACTAACCGGCCCAGGTGCGGCTGTTCTAAAGCAATATTTCGAAGGCGGCGTTGGCACTCTGGTGCTTATGCACATACCAGAAAAAGACGTTAAAGAAATAAAAGAACACGCGCACGGCAACGTTATTGTTGCCGGGCACATGTCCAGCGACTCATTAGGTATGAACAAAATTGCCGACAAATGGCGCGAACAGGGCCTGGAAGTAACCATGATGTCTGGCGTAGTGGAGCGGTAAATTTTTGCTGTTACCCAAGCGCGTCTTCCAGCTTCCCTAAATCACTTAACGGAAACATACGCAGAAGTTCCTTGTACTGAGTTTGTGTAAGGCCTTCTGCGTCTACATACATTTCTATTTTTGTTTCAGTATCCGCATTGCGGAATTTTATTTTGAACATTTCGAAGTTCGTGAGTTCCATTTATTGTACCCCTTTCGTATTTCATATGCAGCCATTGCAAGCAGGAATATGGCAAAGCCCTTTCGCAGAAAGTTTGCGTCCAGCTTTACCGCAATAAGCGCGCCCGGCAATGCACCCACAAGCCCCCACAAAATAAGTGACGGCAGTCCCCTACTCTGGATATTGCCGTTTTTTTTGTGAACACGAACCGCCAATAGCGCAGTAGGAATAAAGTACAGTAAGTTTATATGCTGGGCGTTCTGCTGCTGCATCCCAAATATCATTGTAAGCGCCGGTATCAAAATCGCACCGCCGCCAATGCCCATTCCGCTAATTATACCTGCCCCAAAGCCAACCAGCACAAGCCATATCATGCAAACAACATCCTAACTGCCCCAAAGGCCAAAAAAGCGCCAAACAAAATATTAAGCCACATAGCATCCAATTTATTTAACCATTTTGCCCCCACAAAACCACCCGCAACGCCCCCAACAGACACCCACAATACCGAAAGCCACTGCACATCCACACCCCAAATATACACAATGGCAGAAACCACAGACAGCGGCAAGATTACCGCCACCGTGGTAGCATGGGCTTTGTGCGTTTCAAATTGCTTAAATTTTTGCAGCGCGGGAACAAGCAGCGAGCCGCCGCCCGCACCAAACAGGCCGTTTACGAAGCCAATGATGATTCCTATTAGCCAAGTTGATTTTAGTTTTTTCATGTATGTAGCTTGCCCGATGTGTGGGGATTTATGTATAAATGAAAATGAGGGCTTGGATAGCAGGATTAATACAATCACACTATTCCAATGCTCTTTTTAAAGGGGGGATGCAAATGTAGGGAGATATGTTATAATTGTTGTGAAGATTTTCAAAAAAATTTATATTTTTTCAGCAAGTAACATATAAATCTCGCCCTTAAAATATCGTGCATGGCATGAACAAAACAAGTACAATTTTCCTCGAAAGGATGGATTGTGTGTGGAGTGGATTAACAAAGTCAATCAAGCAATCAATTACGTTGAGAAAAATCTGTATGACGAAATTGAGTATAAGGAAATAGATAAAATTATTCTATCCTCGACTGACGTTTTACAACGGTTTTTCATGCTTAACACAGGCATAACTTTGACCGAATATATCCGCAGGCGGAAATTGAATGAAGCTGTGAAATTATTAAGAAACAGCAACGAAAAAATTGTTGATATTGCCGTCAAGTTAGGATATGGCTCGTCTGATTCATTCTCATTGGCTTTCAAAAAAATGTACGGCATATCGCCGTCCGGTGTACGAGTTTCCAATGTTGCATTGAAGCCTTTTCCACGCATAGTATTCTCACTTTCAATCACTTACGTTGAAGGAGAAACTACAGTGAAAAACATCAATGAAATCAAGCCGTTTGTAGAGGAACAAGAAATTTTCCTCATGCCAGAAGTAAGGATTATTGGTATTGAAGGTCGCTGCAAATTGCATACAGGCAGTAATGCAGACGTTATGGAAGTGTGGCAGCGATTTGACGAAACCGTTACTGCGAAACTTGATAACCTGCCACGAGCAATGCCAAATGCGCTACTAGGTTGGACTGGTGATTGCCCAGAGGGTAGCGATACCTATTCGTATGTCATATCAGTAATTTGCCCGGCAGGTACACCTGTGCCTGAGGGATTGGTTTACCGTGATTTGCCTGCATCTTATGTGGCAAAAGGTCGGTATGGCGACGGTCTGAACGATGTAATTAACACATTTGCATCCAAAGGTTTTTTGACTTGCTACATTGATTTACCGTGGAACGCCGAGTTATATCTGGATGATGAGGAAAGCAATCCACCGATAAAGGACTGCCACCAGCCATTTCGTTGGCTTGTGCCGTGTGTTAAAGTTGATGAAGTGTAGCTCTAACTAAGCATTTTAACCTTAAAACCAGAACCTTTACACGAAACTGTTACAACCGTGTAAAGGTTCTGGTTCGTGTTTAAGTGCAACACAATGGGTGCAAACAAAAGCAAGGTAATTTTGTTATTGCACCGCTGTATCCCACAAATTTATGTAAAAACCGTATCCCCTCAAAACAAAAAACCCACAATGTAGGCATAGTCAATGCTACCTACGATTGCATCAAAGGTATAGTAGACCTCTCCCAAAATTGAACAAATGTTTTGAAAATCTGCTATAATAATTAAAAACATTAGCAGGTGAAGACATGAGATATGAAAAAATTAAAGATATGAAAGATGTAGAATTTAAGCGTCT
>Ga0136643_10001677_pt1 | contig 27564 bp, 31 predicted proteins | sample TergutLab28metaG_FD_96883 | JGI IMG/M metagenome (GOLD analysis project Ga0136643, IMG submission 96883) | Labiotermes labralis P1 segment gut microbial communities from Petit-Saut dam, French Guiana - Lab288 P1 (version 3) (version 3) | ecosystem: Host-associated > Arthropoda: Insects >... | reverse complement strand
GCATGTATTGTGCTCTCGCCATCCGCCGAGCCGTAAAATATTTTGCGCAATTCCATAACATGCCCTCCAATAATCGTAATATATTCATCTCTTACAATACACCACCTCACAAAAAAAGTCAAGACAAGCAATAAAAAAACCACCGCAAAACAGCGGTGGAAAAAATATGTTTATTTTTTAATCAACAACGTTTCAAAGCAACTCACTCTTTCTTATTTTGCTTTTTTTCTCGTCGTTTTATTATTAATTCTCTTATTGCTAATATACAAACAATTACAAACGAAGAAATTCTAACAAAATTTATTACATGAACAGGCACTTCAGAAGTCCACATTACAAGCATTGCAGTAACATATGCACTGATTACCATGATGTATCCCAAAAAAGCGTCTATTTCTTTTTCTGTTCTTTCTTCGTTGTTTTTTATGCGTAAAGCCATGAAAAATATCGTGGCAAGGAATGTCACTATTTCAAGAGGTGGTTGACGAACAATAGAAAGCATTTTTCACAACCCCTCCTACGGTCTGTGTCCAGTAAACCAATTACTTATCCCTTGGTTTATCATTTGGGTTGGTGGGGCCCAATATCTGCTTTGATTGACAGACGTAAGTACCGAACCAGCTTCTGGAGTATATGTCCCTAAATGGGTTACGCCAAATGTAAATGTATATTGTGTCCATTGCTCGCCCCAATTTGTAATTGTGCCGTTTCCGCCGTCCACAGCTACTGTCCTGAGTTGTGTTACTGTCACTCTTGTCTGAGAATTCTAATGTTAATACTAATTACCAAACCTAGCAATTTTCTTTCGTTCAATCATTATACATCATCTAATATGATGGTTTTATATATGTGGGCATCCAAACCCACAACCAAGCCCAAACGATTCACTTACAAACTCAACATTGCCGCAAGTAAGACAACCTATCCATGACTGAAATTGCACCTCAACGCAAAATGCTGCGAAGCACCTATGGCACCTCTTATATGCACTTCGAGATTTATCGGAAATAGTCGAGGATTTGAACAGAAAGCAAATCTTGTAGATATTTCATCCGTTACGCTTTCTTCTAGAGGTAAAGCAATATTGAATATCATAGTATATTCGACATGCATACCATCCAAACGTGTCGAACGCCCTTCTGCGTCATTTTGAAAGAAATAGGCTATTATTCTGTCAAGCATATCATCTATGATAGAATAGTAGTAATCCACCTCATCAACAGCTAAATAATCGACACTCAGATTTATTTGCGAAGTATAGTGGGTTCTTTCGTCAACTACATCTACATTCACGTCCCCGAATGTAGTTGCTGAACTCAACAACATTGCTATCGCAATAAATACAGCTACAAATTTAAACTTTTTCGACCTCATAAATTAAACTCACGCTCCTTGAAAAGAATTCAAAAAATAATTGCTAGGTTTTATAATTGGTTTTTAATAACTCACATTACCATTGTATCACATGTAATCTATAATGTCAAGCAAAAATTCCATAATTTTCAACAAAAATTTTGATAAAATACTGCAAGACTTTTTTGTCAGTGTTTTTACGAATATAATTTCTATTTTTACTTTTTGAAACATATAGTAGTACATGCTTACATTACTTATAGGGGGCTTTTTGGTGGCTCTTTCTCGCAAAACATTAATAACGGGGGCTTTGACCCTTACGCTTGCAAATGTGATAACAAGGCTTATTGGCTTTGTTTACCGCATTTTTATGGCGGGCGCCATTGGGGCAGAGGGCATGGGGCTGTATCAGCTTATTATGCCTATTTATTCGCTTGCGTGGGCAATTTCTTGCTCGGGTATAACGACCACTCTTTCACGCCTAGTAGCAACAGAGCAAGCAAAGGGTGAAGAAGGCAATATGCGGCGGTTACTGCATATATCCCTACTTTTAACAGGAGGCTCGTCGCTTGCGCTTACTGGGGTAATGTATTTTGGCGCAGAGCTTGTTGGTGTGGGAATTTTAAACGAAGCCCGCATTGTTCCTGCATTGCGTATTTTGTCCTTATCATTTGTATTTATGGCACTTGGCTCGTGCCTGCGTGGGTATTTTTTGGGTCTGCAAAAAACTATTGTGCCTGCAGCAAGCCAAATTATTGAGCAGCTTGCCCGCATGGGCGTAATATTGCTTTTGGCATCAGCATTTATACCCCGAGGGTTGGAATATGCCGCAGTAATGGCTGTAATTGGTATTGTTGTTGGTGAGGCTTTGTCATTTGGATATGTATTGGTAGCATATAAATTGCGTGAGCGCAAGCGTGATGCCAAGCAGTTAAAACTTACCCCTACAATGGTGAATAGAACAGCTTTGTTTGCCATTGTAGCAATGGCAACCCCTCTCACTCTAAACCGTATATCATCATCATTTTTGTCCACAGTAGAAAATGTAATGATACCAAACCGTTTGCAAGCATTTGGCATGGCGACCGACGAAGCTATGGCGGCGTTTGGCTCTATAACGGGGATGGCAATGCCTCTTATATTTTTCCCGTCCGCTATTTTGGTAGCGTTGTCAGTATCACTTGTGCCTTCCATTTCAGAGTCATTGGCACTTGGCAATGTACAAAGAGTAAACTCAACAATATCAAAATCCATTGTCTTTACATCTATAATAGCTTTTGGTGCAGGGCTCATTTTCGTAGTTTTCCCTTATGAAATTGGGCAAATTGTGTACAGTCAAGACCTCGGGATGATATTGCTTGTGCTCGGATTAATGTGTCCGTTTTGGTATCTCAATATCACCCTCAACGGACTGCTAAACGGGCTTGGTGAACAAATTTTTATATTCAGAAATAGCCTTTTGGCATCGGGGTTAAACATTGTCTTTGTATGGTTTTTTGTACCCCATTACGGCGTATGGGCTTTCTTGGTCGGCTGGTTTATTAGCCTTATAGTGGTGACTATTTTTGACATCTTGCGGCTTCGCAAAATTTCAAATATAAAGCCCGACCTTGCACGCTGGTTATTAAAGCCCGCTCTTGCAGCCTTTGCGGCAGGACTAACCGTAAACTTCTTGCATGACGCACTAATCTCCAATATCTTTGAAGAGGTGCTGGGTGTTGTCATCTCATTAGCCATTTTAATGACAACATACTCAATCGCCGTCATTCTGCTCCGCATCATAAGCACCAAAGAAATCAAACAAATGTTTGCCTTTAAGAAGCAATCGTGATACAATAATAAACCAAGCATCAATGCGGGGGATTTGTTCTATAACAACAGAAAAAGTTCATGAGGTGATATTATGGAAAGAAGCAAAGGCGAAATTATCGTGCCAACGGAATTGCTTGCCGTGATGAAAGTCGACGCTGAGGCAAAAGATTTTTTTGACAGCTTAACAGACGGTTACAAGCGTGGTTATTGCGACTGGGTTGGCGGTGCAAAGCAAGAAAAAACCCGTGAAACACGGGCAGAAAAGGCATTGATTATGTTGCAGAATAAGCAAAAATCACTTCGGACTTGAAAGAACAAAAAATAGCTGCGGTCGTAGCTGTCAAACTATAAGTGAGTCGTGTTTTTAACACGGTGCAGTTAAAAACCATTGCAAACTTAACTCCTTGCAATGGTTTTTAAGCGTTCATATCAAGATCCGCAGCGCAACACTTCAAACATCAAATTCAAAACGAAAAGCATTAGAGCTGTGCAAATGCAATAGATGATATAGGGTATAAAGACCATGTAAGCCTATTAGTAATGGCAGTATCCACGATAACACAAGCAGCTATCGCTATAAAGCAGACTACACCGAAAATTGAAAAATCAACTTTCTGGTAGTAAACATATTCTTTTCTTCTGCCGCATTACTTATTGGTGTATTGCTCGTTATTGGTTATTCCTTTTTCGATACTGCGCCTCCTCGTTTTTGTTATATATTAAAACCGTTATTGACGACACAATTATCATCAATGCAAAAGCGATTATGGTTGCTGTCCAGTTGGTAGGAAGTATTATAAAAACCATCATAAACGCATTAAACAGAGTATGTTTTAACACAGATATGAAAATACCTGCCTTGCCAGATATTCTTAAAATTGCCCCATACATAAACCTAAACCCAATATTGCAAAGAATGTACATACCTATGTGCCATACTTCATAATGGCTTGTGCCTGGAATCCAAAACAGCGGTAAATGCCATGCCCAAGTAATTAAACCTGTAATAACAGAGGACACCACAAAACCATACTTTTTGTTAAGCTCTGGTTGAAGTACGTAACTCCAGCCTGCCTCTTCCATGCCTCCTGCAAGCAATGCAAAGGGCATTAAAATAAAAAGCATATATAACGGCATCACTCCTTCCACGCCTGAAAATATGGCGTGTACCGACATGTATAACACAACGGCAAATGCAGCGAATATATAAGGAAACATTTTACCCTTGAAGTAAAATATGTTCTTTAGCCATTCTCTTACATTAGCAACTTCACCGTTTTTCTTTAGCACCATATACGAGGCAAACGCAGGGGATAACGCTCCAATAATTGCTACAATTATGCCGAAAATAGCATGGTTTCCAAATGAAAACCCACCCGCTTCTTCCATAACTAACATCTCACCCAATGTTTGCGCAACAATAAACTCAACCGCTGCAGCAATTAACATGATTAAAAAAGTTAGACATATAAAGTGAACAACAATTTTTGTGTTCATCATTTCTTTGTTTTTCATTTTGCTTCCTCCAAAATATTTTTTAGTATACAAGAAAAGCCGATAACTGCGGTCTCCCTGCAAGTTATCGGCTCTGCGTCTTTGCGTCTGGCTCTTTGATAACGGATGTATTAAAATCTCTTACTAATATTATTGTTTCATTTTTACATTTTGAGCAGTACAGCGGAAAATTTTCTAATATAGTATCTGCCCGTATTTTATTCCGCGTTTTATTGTTGCAGATAGGGCATGTAATCCACTTGTCACTATTCACCTAGCAGCCCCCTTTGTCTAAATAATTCGCAATAAAGCCTACAAGAAGCTCTAATGCTTTACTTCGCACTTCATCGCTGCTTGAAATGTCTGAACCCAAAGAAATTCGCACAGTTGCAACTAAGTGAGCAAGAACTTCAATATTAAACATAGTAGGCTCATAACCAAAATGCGAAAGTACCATTGCATAGATATTTTCTCCACTTGCTCTACTTTCTTGTAATCTTTTTGGTGGAATTTTTCGGATAATATATTCATAATCTGCATCGGAGATATAAAACAATACAGCACTTATGGTTAAATATGCAGTAAATAGTCTTTTTGCAGTAGCATACCTGTCCGTCATATCCTCGGATAAAATTTTTACTACTTTATCATACATAGCTTGTTCATCTGTTTTAATGGTTTCCCACAGAAATTCTTCACGAGTCTTGTAAAAGGAATAAAAAGAACCTTTTGCAATGTTTGCACCCATAGCGATATCATCAACGGTTATCTGTCTAACGCTCTTTTTTTTCAAAAGTTCAAGCACCGTATTGTGCATGGCTACTTTAATGGCTTCCCTTTCGTGAGGGCTAAATGTTTTTGGCATAGTTTACTCTCTTTCAAAATCTTTATGACTATATTATCTATAATGGTCATAAAGATATTATAATCGTTTGACGAATGAAAGTCAAGAGTTTTTTCATTTTTTTGAGTTTTAATCGCAATAAAAAATAAGATTACCCAAACCTTTGGGGAAATGCACCAAGAGGACGAGGGAGAGAAGGATTGGATTGGAGTTAGTCTGTGGTTGCTTAATGCATGCGACTTTAAAAATAAGTAGTTGTATGCAGCGCAATCTTGGATTATCAAAGTCACTGAAATTGACATTTGGAAAAGACCCCATTATAAGGGTCTTTTTGTTTGATTATGAAAATCGCTTTCGTATTCATCGTAACAAAGATGAATTTTCTGATGACGAAGCTGAAAGTCTGTTTAGGATTATTTGGTCATTTAGCTTTCTATTTTTTTGCAAAATTGATGCCTATTGCGCCGCCTATGCCGCCACCCACCAGCGACAGTGCCATTATAGTAAGTTGCCGCATGTCTGGAATAAAACCGTCTGCTACCCATACGATAATGCCAATGAAAATTACGGCGTATAAAAGACCAGCTATCATTCCCCAAAGCCAGCCCTTATTCTCGGCTTTTCTGCTGGCATCAAAGCCTGCTACCAGCACCGATACAACAACGCTAACCATTACAATAGCGGGCAATGTGGTTTCTTGCAAATTTGTGTAAGTTATGGCTATGGCTGCACCTATAAATGCGATGGCCGTTATTGCATATGCTATCACAACTCCCATAATAACGCCAATAACCTGTTCTTTTTTGATGTGCGAAAGCAACTTTTTCATACCATCCCTCATGTCCTTTTTTACAATTCTACTGCTTATGAACATTTTTTAGAACAAGTTTTAGATATGTCTTTTGACACACTGCATCATTACCACAAACAAAAAACCTCGCAGGCGGCGAGGCATCTGTCTAGCATCACTTTTTAGTAAAACTGCAGCAATTTGTTTCGCGGTTAGTGCGAGCATCACCTGTTAGGCTGTCGCTTCCAACCGTTATACCTCCGAGGTTGCAATGGTTACCTTCGTAAAACTTGCAACTGTTTACACTACACTTGATATCTTGATTCATTTAATCATCCTCCTGAAAGTTTTGCTGTTATTTTTCGCAAAGGAGTGATTTTTATTCCTAAAATAAATTCGGTTGCTGCAAAGGTGCGGTATCAAGATTTGGCAAAAATTCTATGTCTGCATCCAACACCCAATGATATGCCCCGCGTATAATCGCTTGTATCATTCTTTCTTCCAAAGCTACTGGGCGGGATGGTAGTAATATCAAAATATGTTTGGAGGCAAGCACTTCGTCGCCCTCTTCATACATATCATCAATTTCCTCCATACTAGGCTCAATACGTTGTATAATATGAGCACCAAAGCCACGACCCACGCCCAAATCTGTGATAACAATACCACTAATTTCGCCAATTTCGAGTTCTCTTGTAGTGCGCTCAAATTCAGACACCATCATACCTATGCCTCCTATGAATGTGTATCCCTCAGGGCTGAACTCCAAACCCGGGTCTTGGCTATATGCAAACATAAGCTCGTCAAAGTCTTCACCATCATGCAATCTTTGCAAAATGCTCTCAGCTTGAGTCATGCCTTCTGCCGCAGCATCTTCAGGAACATGATGTTCAAATTGCGCAAATTCCAAAGGGTTATTTATAACGTATTCCAGCATACTCTCAATCAAATACTGTGACGCAAAGGCTTCTTCAAGCTCATATCTGCTTGCAAAACCTTGACTGGCAAGAGCAGCCGAATATTGTTCTCCCAACATCGCCAATATGATGTCAACTTCCTCTTCAATCTCCGCCCGCATCGCTGCAGAAACTTCCATGCCCAAACTTATTGCATAGTTTTCCAACATCATTTCAAAAGCGGCGGCTCTAACCGCTTCTTGCCTAATAGCATCTCCAAAGGTTAAGCCGTATTCAAGCTCCGCTTCAAAATCTATTGTAGAAGTGTTGTGCATCATCAAAAACTCAATACCAAACATGTGTTCGGCTTGACGTAAATGTGGATAAATATCAGCGGGGTAGATATTTACACCATCCACCACAGCAACAGGTGCGTTTTCATCAAATATTGCCTCATACTCATTTTCTTCGCCGTCTTCACGTCCGCAAGCAACAAAAATAAACAGGGCAAGCGCAACTAATACAAGTAATTTTAATAAATTTGAAATTTTCATTTTATCTTTTGTCCTCCGTTTTTCAAAGCCTAGGGTGTTTTAACATAAATGGGTCGTGCGGCTCTTTCGGCGAAAAGCAGTGGAAATACTGACCGAAAAGGCGTGCGACATCTTTATATTAACACGTCCTAAATTAGTCCATAATCTCTTGCGGCTTTATTAATAATCTCAATGCTGCCTTCTTCAAGGGTTGTTAGCGGTGCACGGGAAACCCCCACAGCAAAGCCCATTTGTGTAAGAATATGCTTAACAGGAATCGGATTAAGCTCATAAAACAAGGCATCAACCAACGCTAATGCTTTATGTTGAAGTTTTTTCGCTAATTCTAAATCCCCATTTCTAAATGCCACGCAAATGTCGTGCAAATCTTTTGGTGCAACATTGCCCATAACAGATATGCAGCCAACACCTCCCAAAGAAAGTGTGGGAAGAACTTCATTACAATTACCTGCATAAATAGCAAAATCATCGGGCACAAGAGCGGCCATTTTTGCGGTTTGGACAATATCCCCAGCAGCTTCTTTCGTTCCAACAATTTTGTCAATTTGCGCAATTTTTGCAAGAGTTTCCGGCTCAATATTCAAGCCCGTGCGACCCGGCACATTGTAAACAATAATTGGTAAGTCAACCTCGGTAGCAAGCATTGTATAATGCTCTACCAAGCCTTTTTGTGTTGTTTTGTTGTAATACGGCGTTACAACCAGCAATGCATCTGCGCCCGCTTCTTGCACGTCTTGGCAAAGACGAATGGTATTGGGGGTAGAATTTGAGCCACCACCGCCAATAACAGGTACACGGCCAGCAACTTGCTCTGCTACAAATTTTACCACATTAAAACGCTCTTCATAAGTCAGCGTTGCCGCTTCACCCGTTGTGCCGCAAACAATTAGGGCATCTACATCATTTGTAATTTGAAACTCAATGAATTTGCTCAATACATTGTAGTCCACCTCACCCTGTTCGTTAAAAGGCGTAACTATTGCTGTCCCTACCCCTTGAAAAATCGGCATTGCGCTTCCCCCTCCTATATTAACAATTCCGCAATTTGCACGGCGTTCGTCGCCGCGCCTTTGCGTACATTATCCGCCACAACCCACATATTAAGTCCATTTGCAATGCTTTCGTCACGCCTTATACGCCCAATATATACCTCATCTTTGCCGTCTGCTGTTATTGGCATAGGATACTCTCCTTTTGCCCAGTCATTCATTACAACAACGCCAGAGGCGTTTTGCAACACTTGGACAACATCCTTTACATCAAACGTATTCACAAGCTCCACATTTATGCTTACGGAGTGTGCGTTAAAAATAGGCACACGCACACATGTTGCGGTTACTGGTAAGTCTTGCACGCCCAAAATTTTACGGGTTTCTTTTATCATTTTCATTTCTTCGCCCGTATATCCATTTTCTGTAAAGATATCAATTTGAGGAATGACATTATTGTATATGGGGTGGGAAAATTTTTGATGCGACAAGCCGTCAAGCCCACGTTGCAAATCATTTGCCCCTTCTTGCCCAGCACCTGACACTGCTTGATAAGTAGTATAAGACACTCGCTTTATACCAAAAGCCTTTTGCAAGGGAGCAAGAGCAACCACGGACTGTATTGTGGAGCAATTCGGATTGGCAATTATGCCATCATGCTTTTTTGCCTCATCGGCATTAACCTCAGGCACAACAAGAGGAACAGAGGCATCCATGCGAAACTTTGAAGAGTTGTCGATACAAACGACACCTTTTTTTGCCAACATTGGTGCATATTGTGCTGAAATATCGCCACCCGCAGCAAACAACGCAATGTCTATATCCTCATTAAAAATGTCATCATTCAAAGCAAGAATATTATATTCTTTATTTTTGAACAAAATCTTTTTCCCCGCAGAGCGTGGTGAAGCGTAGAATTTTAAATCAGTAGCAGGAAAATTACGCTCCTCCAACACTTTTACAAAAAAACCGCCTACCATACCCGTGGCTCCAATTACAGCCAAGCTCAACCTCTTCATCAGCCATCCCCCCTTCATAGTAAATTATATCCATTATACGCCCACATTTTAAAAAAGTCAATAAATTTTTGCTCGTTTGGCAATGATAAAGTATTGACAATATTCGAGCGGAGGTTTATTATGAAAAAGAGTGCGGAAAAAGACATGATGAAATACGAAATAGCCGAGGAGCTAGGGTTGCTTGACAAAGTAAAAGAAGGCGGATGGAAAAACTTAACGGCAAAAGAAAGTGGAAGAATCGGCGGTATAATGGCAGTGCGCCGCCGCCGTGCCAACCGTAAAAATGATGAATACTAAGTAACCACAGATTTACTCCAATCCAATCCTTCCGACCAAGAGGACGGCAGGTGTATTTGACCGAACTTTGGTCAAATACATCGTAAGGACGAGGGAGAGAAGGATTGTGGTTGGAGTTAGTCTGTGGTTGCTTAATATGAGGTAAATATAATGGAAATATATAGCATTTTTGCTCAAGTTTACGATAAATTCATGCAGGCTCCATATAATAATTGGGCAGATTTTATCGAAGACCTTTGGGAAAAGCACAGCGGCGTAAAACCGAAGCTAGTGCTGGATTTGGCTTGCGGCACAGGTAGTATGTCGCAAATTTTTGCCAAAAAAGGCTATGAAACCATCGGTATAGATGCCTCACCTGAAATGCTTACAGAGGCTCGCCAAAAAGATGACGCAACGCTTTATCTAATGCAAGATATGCGCAGTTTTGAGCTCTACGGCAGCGTTGATGCCATCATTTGCCTTTGTGACAGCATTAATTATATTTTAAGCTATGAAGAATTGGTGCAAATTTTCACTCTTTGCAAAAATTATTTAAATTCAGGCGGTACGTTGATTTTTGACATCAACACAGAGTATAAATACAGCAAAATTCTTGCCGACAACGACTTTTCTCACATTGAAGAAGATGCGGCATACATATGGGAAAATTTTTACGACGAAGAAGAACGACTTAACGAGTACCAAGCCACTTTTTTCATTCAACTGCAAAACGGGCTTTACGCCCGCCATGAAGAGTTGCACATCCAAAAAGCCCACACTCAATCAGAAATCGAGCAGGCTCTGTCTGCCGCTGGGCTAACTTTGCTGGCAACCTATGACGAAGAAACTCACACAGTCCCATCTCATACTTCTGAAAGAATTTTCTTTGTGGCACGTAAATAAGGACAAAACAAAAATCCCTCTAATCCTAAAATTAGAGGGATTTCGATATGGGAATTACTGGACTTGAACCAGTGACCTCCCGCTTGTAAGGCGGATGCTCTCCCAGCTGAGCTAAACTCCCAATACGTGGCATTACTGCCACATGTAAAACATAACACGACCCAGAAGGGACTCGAACCCACGACCTCCAGCGTGACAGGCTGGCGTTCTAACCAACTGAACTACTGGGCCAAAGCGGGCTTCTCCAAACCCGACTTTGCTATTATACAACAGCTATTTTATGTTGTCAACACTTTTTTTCAAAAAATTTAAAGTTTTTTTACGGGGTTACATTTCTTTCAGCTTTTGGACAGCCCTTGGATGTTTTGCTATAACCAAACGCAGTACGGTGTAGCCAGCAAGGGTGACCACAACAAATTGTCCAATAGCTACCGAGCCTACAAAGGGCCAGTAAGCATACCACACAAACCCATCACCCGCAAGCAAGATAACAACAGGCACAATTAAGGCATTAATAGCAACAACCCAAATAGAAGATACAAACAAGCCAATATTCGGGTTTTTCAAAACTTTACGGGTGATAAGTATCAAAATTAGAGCAACCACCGTTGCCGTCGTGCCAAGTAGCGCATCCACAATGCCATAAGGCGAGCCGATAAAATTTGCCAAAAACACGCCAAGAGCAACAGCAGGGGCAAAAATCGGATTAAAATAAGCAAGTAAATTAAAGCTCTCCGCTATACGAAATTGATTGGCGTGAAAAGATAGAAAGATTGTTGCCAAGGTAATAGCGGCATAAAGTGCCGCAGTAATGGCTATTATCACCATGCGTTTAACTGTAATTTTCATAAAAATAACACTCCCTGTTTTAATTTTTTATGAGGTGGTGTTCAGGCACACCTCATTGTTTTATGTATTTTTACTTCTGCGTCTCTTGTGCTTGGCGCAAGCATGAAGGCAAATTGCCTTTTTCCTTGTGTGTTTTAACACACTCACAACATTTGCCATGCCTTGGGCAAGCGGTGTTGCTGCATGGACAGTCTTTTACACAAGCCATTTTCTTATTCTCCTTTCATCACTCATTTATTAGTGAAATAATCTCATGGATTAAATGCATTCGGTTATCCAACTCATCAATCTTACCTGCAATTTCTGCCAGCTCGTCGCTGAGGTGTTTTGGGATGTCGCCTTTATATTTGTATCGCACTTTGTGCTCAAGGGTAGACCAAAAATTCATTGCCTCTGTGCGAATTTGAACCTCGACTTTCACACGCTCGGCTTTTCCATTAAAAAACACAGGCACTTCAAGAATGATGTGATAGCTACGGTATCCGCTTGGTTTTGGATTAGTTATATAGTCCTTTTCGCTCAATATATTTATATCAGGCATATTGCGGATAATACTTACCAAAAAATGTATGTCGTCCAAAAATGGGCATAAAATACGCATTCCCGCAATGTCAAAAAGATTTTCGCTTGCTGCCTCTGTTGTAAGCGGCACGCCTAAATTATGTAATTTCCCCGCAATGCTTTGAGGTGTTTTTATTCGGCTTGCAATATAATCAATAGCGTCCCTATGTTGGAAGTTTTTCAAATCTTCGTCCACAATGTGCATTTTTGTTTTTAATGTCCGCAAGCCCCATTCGTAAATATGCAACAATTTTTTCAACTTTTCAAATTCTACATCGTCAAAACGAGGTATCATCTATTTTCCTCCGCCCTTGGCATTACAATAGTAAAAACTGCCCCGCCGTTATTTTCTACTGCTATTGTGCCGCCATGCTGTTCTACAATAGATTTTACAATAGACAAACCAATTCCCGTGTTGCCGCCACTGCCTTTATAAAAGCGTTCAAAAACATGAGGCAAGACAGTTTCTTCAATGCCTGCACCGTCATCTGCCACAACAATAAAAATGTAGTTGCCTTTTTTATTGCACGACAATGTAATGGTTGTTTTTGCTTAACGTATGGCGTTAGAAATTAAATTATCAACCGCCCGCGATATTAATTCCTGCGAGCAATTAAGATATATAGCATCTTCGTCAAAATCAAATACAAAGCCAATTTCTCTTTTATTCGCCATTGCTTCTTGCCTTGCGGATGACTGCCTTAAAATATCTAGAATATCTGTTTTTGATTTTGAAAAATTCGCAGCTATATTGTCTATACGTGAAATATACAGCAAATCCGCCACAAGCTCCGTTAGTCTGTCTGTTTCTTGCAAAATAGTTTCGGCAGCCTGCGCCGGTTTCATGATGCCGGTTGAAATACCCTCTGCGTAACATTTAATAGACATAAGCGGCGTTCGCAATTCGTGTGAAGCATTTTGAAAAAATGTTTTTTGCTGACCATCATATTCTGCCAGTTGTTTTGCGGTATTATTAAGCACACCGTTAAGCTCGTGCAACTCTATTTCTTGAAATTCGTAGTCGTTTGGTTTAAAGTCGCCCGAGCCAATATCAGCGGCAAATTTGCCCAGCTTTTTAATCGGATTGGTTATCGAATTTGACAAAAAATAAGTAGCAACCGTAGCTACGGCAAACATTATCCCAACAGAAATAAATGTGTTGCCGCTTACCCTCCTGCTAGACACCCCGTCATCTGAAGGTTGCTCATTTTCAAGGCGGTATTGATGTTCAAAAAGGTTAAAACGGTTTATTGTAAGGTCAAAAAGTACACCTGTTAGTAAAAATGAGAAAAATAATATTCCTATGAAAGTAAACAGCATACGCTTATGCATCGATATTTTCTTCTTCATTGCTACTCGCCCCGCTCAAAGTCAATACGCCTAAAAATTGCCTCGACACGTTTAACAAGTGCCATGGGACTAAATGGCTTTATCAAATAATCGTCACTGCCGAGGTCAAGCCCTGTTGCATAGTCCAAATCGCTGTCCCTTGCGGTTAGCATTATTATGGGGACTTTGGATGTTTTGCGCAATGTCTTGCACACAACAAAACCATTAGAGCCCGGCATCATCACATCAAGCACAACCAAATCTGCTGACTCTGTCGCAAAGGCTTCAAGCAGCAAATCTCCATTTTCAAAATCTTGCACCAAAAAACCTGCATTTTCTAAAAATGTCTTGATAGCAGCACGTATATTTGCCTCGTCATCGGCAATATAAATTTTTCTTTGCTTATTCATTTTTTGACTACCTTTCATTTTTATAAAGAATTTTTAAGATAATATTCTGTTTTATTTGCAGCATATTCCGCCAATTCATTGTAAGGATTTTGCTCTAAAGCCTTGGCAAAATGCTTTTGTGCCGCTGCATATTTACCACGGTTAAATGCCGACACACCAAAAGCATAACCCAAAGCCGAACGTATGGGTTTTTTACGCATTTGGAAAATGATGTGCCCAAATCCAAGCACCGCACAAGCCATGCCAGCTATTATAATACCTGTATTTTGACTAAATAGGCTGGCAGTCATTAAAGACAGTCCCAAAATAGCAAAGCCCAGCTTTACGCCGATTGCAGCATAGGGCAATGTTGGTATGCCAATTTTTTTAACCACGACCTCGTTGACTTCTCGTGAGTACGCTTTGGATTTAACAAGCTCGTTAATTTCCGCCCGCCGTACGGAAGATGGTTTTTTGCGAGCTTTTGGCACACGAACCGTTGACTTTAAAATTTCAAATTCCGAAATTTCATTGTTCACAATTTTAAACAAAATGTGAATGGAGCGAGACAGCGGCTTTCCTTTGGCGGGCATAACCTTTTTGGACACATTAAGAATATAGCTTTCATTTTGACGGTAAAGGTCGGTCGGATTAAGCACAATAAGGTTGCGAGTATCGTCGTAGGTAATGATGGAATTAAGGATATACCCCTTTTTGTCCGTAATATTCATTGTGTTGCGGGAAACCGTTGTGGGGTCAAGAGAGATGTTAAAGCGAATAAACCAATGTACCTCACCGTCAGGTTCGGTAATATTGGTTGTTATGCGCCCTTTAATATTTGGGTTTTGCGCCGCCACCACAAATTTGTCCGTACGTGTACGAGAGTCTTCATAAAGCTGTTGTTTTTGTTTTTGGTTCATATCATCACCCAATAATCCTATTCGCCGTGATATTGTTTGTATTTCTCATCCGCCATCTCTTGGGTTATGGTATTAAAAAATGCAATGGGGCTGATATTTGCCATTCTAAAATATTCTTTTGCCGCTTCTTCATCGCCGTCTTTCTCGCTTAAAATACCCATAAAGTAGTTGCTGTCTGCCAATGTTTGTTTTAGCGAAAGGGCGTGAGCGAAAGCATTGCGGGCTTTATCAAAATCTTCCATTTGATAATAAATCTGCCCCAAGTTGTCCCATGCGGCGGCGTAGCTTCCATCGTCTTCTACTGCTAAATTGCTAATTTCAAGTGCCTTGTCCAAATCCCCAACAGAAAGGTATAAAAAACCAAGCGATGTAAGGGCAGATGTATTAACATATTCGTGTTTTTCACGAATATCCTCCAATGTTTGAATTGCCTTTTGAGGGTCATTATTCATCCAATGACATGTCGCCATTGTTATTGCCACATTCCGCTCGTCCCCCACGGTTTTTGATATTTCCATGGCTTTGTCCAAATATTTAAATGCACCATGCGCATCTTTATCTTCCTGCATAAGCAACAGGGCATAGTATAGGTAGCTATGCGGACTTTTTACTCCGCTGTCGGTAGCTCTTTGCAACAGCACTCTCGCACGGGAATAATGCCCCGTTATATAAAAATAATTGCCTTGTACTGCCCAAATATTTTTGCGGTTTAACAAGTAAATGCCAATAAAAATTACAGCATAAATTAGCAGCAAAATATGTAAGGGCTGCTCCAAAACTCGTGTAACCACCACGAAAATGGTATATAACGCCATAGCACTGCCAAATACAATTAGATTACGCTTTATCCGCTTTGTCATTTTTCCACCTCATTTTTTTCTATGGAATGAATTATACCACAATACCTTTTCGCTGGCAAGTCATTCATTTTATGTCCTTTGTAGGAGTGGTTTTCAAATTTTGTAAAACTAAAAAAGGCATTGCGCCTTTCTTAGTTTCGTGGTATTCGGAGGGTGTTGCCATCAATAATATCGGTGCTTGTAAGATTATTGTAATCTCTAATTTCTTCCCAGCGTGCGCTTGAACCAAAAAACAAAGTGGAAATTCTAAATAATGTATCATTTGGTTGTATTGTATAAATCCAGTTGCCTGCAGCATCAACTGTTGTATTTGGAAAATTCGGGAGCTGTTGTCCTCCCTGTGCCGGAGGAGCTGTTGTTGTACCTTGTTCTGGCGGATGGGTTTGATTTGCGTCTTCTTCTTGTGTGTTTTGTGCATCAAGAATTGCCGCAAGCTCGGCATTAAGTCTTGCCACCTCGTTGTTAAGCACCGCATTGTCAAGCCGAAGAAGGTCGAGTTCGTGTGAGTTTTCTACCAAAGTATCGATTTGTTCGTTTGCATCATTTAGTCTGCCATTAACAGAAACAAGCTGCCACACTAAAATAGCAAATACCGCCAGCACAGCAAACAAAGCTATTGCGCCAACTTTTCGTATGTCAAGCCGGTATGCAGGCTGTGGTGGTTTTGACCTTGGGGTATCAGTTGCCAAAGATGGATGAACAACGCTCGCCTCTATGGGTTGTTCGGAGGATGTTGCAGATGTCAAGCGGCGGGATTTTGGCATGTCGTTGAGTTTTTCATCTCTATTACGCAATGCTTCTTCCTTTTCGACTTGTTCTTTTCGTTGCTCTTTGCGGTTTTGCTCGGTTGCAAGGTCTAAATATGCTTGGTATTCTGCCTCGGGGTCGCTCGCTTTACCCATTCGCTGGTAAGGAGGGCGGCGTGGCAAATCAGACCCGCTCCCTTCGCCAAAAATACCATTTATGAGAGCCTTTTTGGCAATTTCATCTTCATCCATTTCTTCAGTAGGCTTTATGCCGTCGTTCTCCAATGCAGGTGTAACCAACGGTCGTTCATGCTCATTGGATTTGGCGGGCGGCGTGGCATCCTCAAAAAGCGAACCCACGTGAGTACGAGAAAAATTCTCGACAGAGCCAAATTCTTCTTCAAATTTTTCTTTATTTTTTCTTTCAAAGTCATTCATGTCAGGCACCATCCCCGAAAATTGTCGTGATTGTTTTAGTTTATTTTATCATTTTCGACATATGCTGTCAATGCCAAATTTCTGCGGTTGCACTTGTTCCTAATTTCTGCTATACTCAAAGCTGGCGGTCAATATGGCATAAGAAAGGATTACATATGAAGAAAAAAACAAAAATTTGTATAATAGTAGCTTCTGCCTTTACAGCGGTTTTAGGAATTGCAACAATACTGCTTTTCACCTTGCGTATTGAGATTTCGCCTTTGCAAGTGGGCTTGTTGTATTGTGGTATCCCATCAGACAACACTGCACAGTATTTTGAGCAGCCGCTTGTGCTTAACATGAATTTTTCTCGCATTTCCAATAACGCAAGATTTCAAGATTTTGACCTTATTGTAGTGGATGGGTCTGCTGAATTTGATACATCCCTATTGTCTTTTGTTGAAAATGGCGGAAGACTGGCTTTAACAGCAAGCTCTGTAACATGGCTGGATTTTTTTGTGCCTAATTTACAAATGTCTATTTTCACACCTTCGCAAAGCATTTATATACCAGCACAAAATGACAACCATGATAGGCTTGGGCAAATTTTTAAAGACTATTACAATAACTTTGTACGCTTTGCGGATTACGAAACCCTTCGCTATAATGAAGCTGGAATATCGCTATATGTATCGCCGCAAATAACGCCCATTGTTTACACATTAGACCGCACACAGGCTTTGGCGGCAGTAATTTCTTATGGTGATGGCTTTGTATACTATTTTGGCGGGCTTTTGCCAGACCCTTTTTTCACAACATCTTTTGATTTTGTACCACGCCAAAGCGAACTCCCTTACTTCAACCACACAACGTCTGCGGCAGAGCATCTTTTGTGGAACGAGCTTGCAAGTGCGGTTTCTAGAGATGTACGTGGTTTTTCATTAGAGAGGGTTTTTGGACAGCACGGGCGACCATCCATGGCGCACCAAAATCACAGCGAGGTGCTGTCTGCTCTTGCATTAAACCACATGGAAATTTGGGCACAAATTGCTCAAGAGCATGGACAAATTGCATCTTTTTCGCTGGCATACGGGCAGTATGAATGGTTCTACCGTTACGAGAGCTTCGGCTACGCCCTCGGAAATCCTGACGGAAGTTTTCAAAACGACCGAACCCGCAATTTTTATGCATGGGGAACCCCTATTGTAAACAACGAAACGCAGCGTTGGCTAAACCTTGCCCAAAGTCCATCCCGCCTTTCTTACTTTGCCGACCCCGACGAAGCAACCCGCCCTTTTCCTGCCGTAATAGACTTTAACGGCGACGGTATACCAGACCTTATATCGGGAAGTAGCGATGGGTATTTTCACGTGTTTTTAGGAATGCAAATTTATCCCCGCTGGATTGTGGAAAGGTATGGAAAATTAATAGGTCAAGACGAAGCTCCGCTTAATGTTGGAGGTTTTTCTGCTCCCACATTTTGTACAGAGCAAAATATTATGGTAAGTGGTTCTTATGGTGGCAATGTCTATATTTGGCAATGGCATGGCGAACTGCAAATTGGCGAATTAATTTCAGTCATCCCTCCGCCTGCAGGCGAAACCCTTTCTGCTCCCGATATTGTGCAAGGTTCAATATACATAGGTTTTGCCAGCGGCAATATTTACCGTCACGACCTTGCAAGCGGACAAATGGAATTGGTTTTAGAAACGGGCGAAAAAAATGTAGCACCACGTCGTATTTCAGATGGCTTTATTGTTGGTACGTGGGGTGGCGACATTTTACACTTCGTAAACGGTGAAAGGAGCTTTTTGCAAGAAGCCGAGGGGCTTGGCGCAATTAATTTTAGAAATACTGGCGGTATAAACAGCGGAAACAATATAGCCCCGCTTTTGGTAGACCTTACAGGGGATGATACGCTGGATTTGGTGTGGGGGTTGCTTGAGTACGGTAGTTTTTCCGTAGCACTGTCTGACGACTTTTTCCCATATACGGAACATCTTTTGACGACTCTTGCTACATTGGAGCAAATGTTTGTTCCAATGGCTTTGCACAATTACACACACAATTACAGAACATTAGAAGACGAGCGAGCAACCCTCCTTGCCGAAATGGCAGCATTTAAAGCCCTTGGTATCACCGTGCCAATAGGCATAAACCAACATACTTGGTGGACATCGGGTCAGGGTGATTTTGCCCAAACCTTGCATTTGCAAGCAGAAATGGGATTTTTGTACAACAGCGGCTTTCAACCCAGCCGCTCGCCTGCTTTCCCTGCAGACTATGCCGAATTTGCAATGGTAACACCTTTTTTCTTTACTGGGCAAAACGGGCATACAATGCTCTTATATAACTCAAACTATTTGCATGACGGCTTTGCGGCATCTGCCCGCTATAATTTGCCAATTACCATTTACCGCCACACGTGGGCAGCTGCAATTAACAACCCCTCCGCTTTAGAATATTTTGCCCTTGACACACGCTGGGTGCAAGAAATGCATATGTATAATTTTGTAAATGAAATGCAGTTGTTTCAGTCGATGTCTGCGGCGATGGCAACGGAGGTAAGGGTTTATGCCCGTCCGATAGATCTCTTGTTTGACTGGGTTAGAGGACTTACAGGAAGAAGTCCACGCTTTGACCGCCATTTAGTGGTAGAGCATAAAAACCCCGATGCGCCGCTTTTTGATGAAATTTTTGCAAATTCTGCTGGTGTGCGCATCACCCTTGGCAACGACATGCGTCCTTATTTGGATACAAACTCCGCCGTACGCTGGTATAAAGATAATGCCTTTTACATCAGTCTTGCCACCGAAAATAGGCGCGGCATCCATATTTGGACACGTTACGAACACATTGTGCCAAACATGCATCTTGTAGCAGTAAATCTCCCTGCTCAAATTACGCACACAAACAACGAAATCACTATTGATTTTCAAGAAAACGGTCTGCAGCAGTTCTTTTTGCATTCCACTCAACCTTTTACACTAAACAACGACGACTTTACTATTCGCCATGTACGAGAACATCTCTATAAAATTTTTTGGACAGGCGAAGCAACAACCATAGAAATAACTCGGATTCCGTAGGGGATGCCGACTTCGGCATCCCATTGTAGATTGGAGGACATCCATGCAAAAATTTAATACCCAAGCAATTTTCAGCGACCAAACCTCAAATTTTGTCCGCCAAAACACAGATGGTTTTGAAATTTTTTTACGTGTAGCCAAAGGTGATATTGACGAAGCGCATCTTGTTATAGGCGGATTGGATGTTCCCATGCAAAAATCCCACTCCAAAGGGCTTTTTGACTTCTACCGTACTTTCGTCACCCCGCAAAATGCTATTAATTACCATTTTGTAATCACCACGCACAAAGAACGGTTTTTGTACAATAACAACGGCTTTGATTTTGTGTTGAACCCAAATTTTGACGTGCCCAACTGGGCGCAAAACACAGTCATGTATCAAATTTTTATTGATAGATTTTGCAACGGCGACTCGAGCAATGATGTGGTTGCCGAACAATACACCTACATGGGATACCCCGCAAAGTCTATGAAATGGGATGATGAGGTAGAGAATGTAGATATTGCCAACTTCTATGGTGGCGACCTTGAGGGTATTGCCCAAAAAATGGACTATTTAGCAGACTTGGGTATAGAAACCATCTACCTAAACCCCATTTTCGCCTCACCGTCCAGCCACAAATACGACATTTCGGATTACGAAAATGTTGACCCTCACTTTGGCAACAACGCCCTGTTGGCAGACCTCATTGCTCTCGCCCATTCCAAAGGCATTAAAGTCATACTAGACGGCGTTTTTAATCATTGTGGACATTTGCACCGCTGGCTTCAAACACATCCCAAATATTTTTTGTGGAAAGACGGCAAATACGAGGCTTGGTGGGGACACGAAAACCACCCAAAGCTGAATTTTGAAGCCAGTCCAGAGCTTTATGAAAAAATGCTGAACATTGCCGAAGAATGGGTAAGTCCACCCTATAATGCCGACGGCTGGCGGCTTGATGTTGCGGCAGATTTAGGGCAATCCCCAGAATTTAACCTACGCTTTTGGCAAGACTTCCGCAAGCGTGTTAAAGCAGCTAATCCAAACGCATTTATTTTGGCAGAGCATTACGGCGACCCGACATACTGGCTTGCTGGGGATGCTTGGGACAGTGTGATGAACTACGACGGCTTTATGGAACCAATATCGTGGTTTTTTACAGGAATGCAAAAACATAGCGAAAAATTTTTGCCGCATCTGCTCAACAATGCCAATGTCTTTGTGGACACAATGCGGAATTATGCTGCAAAACTCCCCTATCCTGCCCTTGCATCCAGTATGAATCAGCTATCAAACCACGACCACAGCCGCTTTTTAACCCGCACAAATATGAATGTAGGGCGGCTTCACACTCACGGCTCTGATGAGGCAAAAATCGGCATACAACCTGCCATAATGCTCTCTGCAATCACAATGCAATTTACTTTGCCGGGATGCCCCACGATATATTATGGGGACGAAGCAGGGCTGTGCGGCTGGACAGACCCCGACAACCGCCGCCCTTACCCTTGGGGTAAAGAAGACACGTCAATGCTCGCCTTCCACAAAGAAATTATACGCATACACAAAAGCCACCCCGCTTTACGTGGTGGCTCATTAGAATATTTAGATACAGAACACGGCATAATTACCTACGGACGCTGGAACAACGACCAGTCGGTCATTTGCGCCTTCAACAACACCCATGTCCACAAAAACATAGCCATACCCGCTTGGCGGGCAAATGTATCACCAAACACCACAATGCAACGCGTCCTGCTAACCACAGATGGAAACTTTATAACAGAGCCAAAAGAATACATTCTTGACGAAGGTACGTTATTTTTGATGTTGCCACCCATGTCGTCAGCGATACTTGTCTCTGGGTAGTTTCATACGCCAAGAAAATGGCTCTGCTTTTATGGCACAATATATAGCAAAAATTGGCACAATGGCAAAAATCACAATAGCTTGACCAAGTACGATAACAAAGTTTCCGTACTGGATTAATTGTTCATACGATGGTGTCACAAAGCGAGCAATATAATTGACAAGAGCGTGTATCGCTATCACTACCAACAAATTTTTTGAATAGATATATGCCGCAGAAAGTCCCAGCCCCAAACAAAAAGCTATCATAATTCCCAATACGCCGCTACTAAAGTGCATCAATCCAAATACCGCGCTGCTGAGAAACATAATAAGTAATCTGCCGATGGCTCTATCTCCCCAATAATACAGAATAGCAGTCATCAAAAGCCCACGCCACAAAACTTCTTCCCACACAGCATTTGCAATGTCAAAATATGCTAGTGGCAATAACCAACGAAGAATGTCAAGCGAAATATAATCAGCAACAAAATAATGGGGAGACGTTACCACAATGCACAAAATCATAGCAAGGGATGCGAAAGCGGCTTGCTTTGAGCCGCTTCGTGAAAATGTGTAGGCGAAGCCGCTTTGACCCACTATAACCCCTAATAGTAAAATTGCGGGTATAGCAGCAATGGCACGTATTGTTCCGTCCATATAACGGTGCACAATGGGGTCTAATGCGCTTCTAAGAAAAACAACACTTAAAATATACCATCCAATAAATAAAATTAAGGTTGCCACAATGCTTGACACAATCGGACGAAAATAAAATCTTCGTTTTATATTGCCGAACACGCTATCCCCACTTCCATAGGCATCACTCAATAACAACTCGCACAATAACTTTTTTGCCTTTTTGCACAATAATGCCGCCGTCAGTAAAATCTGACACGCTAACAATATGCGACGGGTCAGTAATTTTTGCCCCACCAACAATAATGCCGCCTTGCTGGACATTTCTGCGGGCTTCCGATTTTGACGGAGTGAGTTTTGTTTCCACCAAAAGGTCAAGAATATTCATGCCATTTCCAAAAACATCATTTGCTACTGCTACTTCCACCACACGGCTACCCGCCGCTTTTTCAGCCTCTGCTTCGCCATGCACAATTTTTGTAACCTCGTATGCCAAAACTTCTTTGGCTCGGTTCATTTTCTCGCCAGCTTCTGCGCACAATTCCTCAATTTGTTCCATGGGCAAGAAAGTTAAAAAGCACATGGTTTTTTTCACAGACTCGTCATCTAAATTGCGAAAGTATTGGTAAAATTCATGGGGGCTGGTTTTTGTTTCGTCAATCCATATTGCACCGCCCATTGTCTTGCCCATTTTTGTGCCGTCGGACTTTTCTAAAAGAGTGAAAGTCATGCCGAAAGCCTGTTTTTGGTCAACCCTACGTATAAGGTCTACTCCTGCAATAATATTGCTCCATTGGTCGTTGCCTCCAATTTGCACAATACATCCAAAACGTCGGTTAAGCTCCAAAAAGTCGTATGCTTGCATAATTTGGTAGTTAAGCTCTAAAAAGTTCAAGCCCTCGCCTTCAAACTTCGTTTTGTATTTATCTGCGGCAAGCATACGGTTTACAGAAAAATGCACGCCGTATTCACGTATAAAAGAAGCATAATTAAGCGCACGAAGCCATTCGGCATTGTTTACTAAAATTGCTTTGCCGTCAGAAAAGTCGATATATTTTTCGGCTTGACGCTTAAATGCCGCCACATTGTGGTCGATTTCGTCAATGCCCATCATGGGGCGCATTTTGTCTGCTTTGTCGGGGTCGCCAACCATACCCGTGCCACCGCCCAGCAAAACGATGGGCACATGCCCTAAACGCTGCAGCCATGCCAAAGCCATAAAAGTTAGATAATGCCCAATATGCAGACTATCTGCCGTTGGGTCGTACCCACAATAAAAAACTACCTTTTGATTATCAAAAAGCTCCGTCATTTCAATCTCATGCGTCATTTGTGCAATAAAGCCACGCTGCTTTAAAATCTCTAATCCATTCATTTGTATCATCCTTTGGCTACAAAGTATCTAAATATTCATTAATAGATTGTACAATTTTCGTCAATCCGTCCACATCTTCTTGTTTAAATCGGTCAAAAGACGCACTGTCGAGGTCAAGCACCGCAAAAAACTCGCCGTCTTTAAGAAGCGGAAGCACAATTTCAGAATTGGTGTCCCAATCACAGGCAATATGTCCTTCAAATTCGTGTACATTCGGCACAACAACCATTTCTTCGGATTCTGCTACATATCCACAAACCCCTTTTCCAATGGCAATTCGAGTACAGGCAGGCTTACCCATAAATGGTCCAAGCACAAGCTCATTGCCCTTGCGCAAATAAAACCCGACCCAGCTTACATCAGGTAGGGTGCAGTAAATAAACGACGCAATATTAGCAAAGTTTGCAATGAGGTCTTGTTCATACTGAATATGCCCTTTAATCGTATCGTGCAAAATCCGATAATTCTCCGCAATATCATTTGCGATTTTAATCTCATGCATATTTTCCACCTCAATCTGTAATTATGAAAATTATTTCGTCAGGATAAACCAAGTTAAGCCGCCTTCGGGCAATGTCTTCAATAAAACTAATGCTGTGTTGATAATTCATCGAATGTTCTATATTTTCTTGCCTTGTTATTTCGGTGTTAATTTGTTCTTGCACCTGCGCTATTTCAGCATTGACATCAGACGTACGGTTTAAAACGGATGCCGCTGCAAAAATGAAAACGGCGATAATTGCGGCAAGCAAAATAAGTTGAAGCAATATTTTTGCCCCAACCAAAACATTGCGGTTTTTTGCATTTTTACTTGCAGTTTGCTTTGTCATCCTTTTTTCTTCCCTTGTACAATGCGACCTTTTCTTTGGTTTTTATCATAACATATTTTTTGTATTGCCGCAAGCTGTTTTTTGCCGCCGCTGCCCTATTTTTTGTGCAATCTACGACTTTTTGACTAGCCTTTGCGCCAATCGGCAATATTTTTGGGCTGACCGAGAGAAAGTAGACCAAAACACCCAAAACAGCAGCTAAAAATACAAATCCCCGTATCTGACCAAAATTAGTAAACATCAGCACAACAAAGACAAAACAAATCGCAATTCCCCAATAAAAAATGTCTTGTATTGCAGTCCAAATTTTACTGATTTTTAGGACTCTACGTACAATGCGAAAAAAATCATATAACAGGCCCAGCAAAAATCCGCATAATGTAAGCGTCAAAAAAATACCCGCTTGACTTGACAAGAAATGCTCCATATCAAACACCTACTTGAATATTTTTTTTAGCATTGTTGATTTCTTTTTGTGATGCCCCACCGCAGGAACGTCATTTTCGTAGTTTATTCCCTCAATGCCGCCAAAAATTTCCAACACACCACTTTCAAGATTAAGGCTTTTTACATGCAAATTAAACCCAGAAAGTATTAAAACCCCCATGTCTGTTTCGCATATCACTTGCGCTTCGTCAAACGAAATCACATCCAAAACCCCGCTAATGTGCACACTTTCCCTCTTATCTACCACTAATCTATGTCTTGTGCTATTCCGCCTTTCTTCGGTCATAAAATTGCCCCCTTGTATCATGTTCCAATATTATTATATCACTAAATCTCCGCACATAGAACGAGAAGGTGGTTAGTGGCTATACACAAAAACCCGCCACCCCAATGGATGACGGGAATATAAATCAAATGGAAATGTTGGAAGCGGACTTGCCGAGCTATTTGTGCTAGAATAAACCAATTATCTAAATTGATATTCGATAGCAGGTGAGAAAAACGCTAGTCGTTGTTCGGAATGCCCGCCAACCAAAGTACCTACTATATTACGAGTATTATTATGTATGAGAGCCGCACCACTATCGCCAAACTGCGAAGAAATATTAACCTCCATCATATTGTGGAATGTACCAATATCCAAAAAATCAACTCGAACAGATGCCCGAAGCATTGTTCCGCTTTGTTGTCCGCTAAATGCTCCATGAAATCTCACCGTTTGGTTTATTGCAGGTGGCGGTCCAAAGAGTTGGCTATATTCCCACCTCCATTAGGTATAGCTGAGGAGACCGAGAAACCGTGATTAAAACGTATATAACCAACATCCAGACCTCTTGCTGGATGCCGATGTGTTTGTTCGAGAACGCCAATTTGGTGCAATATTGCTCCACCAGAGGCAAGGTGTACAGCAGCCCCTTGCGGTATGCGTCCATGGTGAGTGCTAAAGGCGGTTGTACCCATAGCATTTCTGGGATGACCAAGAGTTTTAAATTCCCACACTTGTATGCCCATCCAATTTCTCCACACAAAAGCTATTCTTGTACCCATAGGAAATGAGGTATTTGAATTTAGCGGTTCAAAGTCGCTTTCATTATGTTGTACATCGAATTTTGAGAAATAGTAACCTTCAAAATCTTTAGCCGCTACTAAATTAGAACCTGCACTAAATGGTCCTAATCCAAGAGAAGTCATCACCCCAACAACACGCACATCCAGTTTGTCTTCCGATATTCCCGTAAATTCAAGGATTTCTTGTACTAACGGTAAATATCTTTCGTGGCTAAACCCAACACTAAACCTATCGTCCCCTTCAAACTGCGGTCCAGCCCAAGTTGACAAAATTGGTACGTTGTTGGTTATGCCTCTTGCGTCATTTTGCATGACAGATGCTTCTGCAATAATATCTCTTGCCTCATCAAGCAAGTTTAACTGCAAGTCTAAATTAACAACGCCTTGTTCCAAGTCAAATCCTGATGCAACAACATTCCTTGCATGGCTTTGGTTCATTAAAGAGCCGATAATTGACTGCAGTTCGTCAATATCGCGCTCATCCTCATGGTATGCATAAACAGACATGCTCCCAAACCAAAAAAACATCGCAAAAGCAACAAGTCCGAGCGTTGCTTGTAAAAAGCATTTGTGCTTAACTTTCATCGAAGTTACTCCTTAAAATTAGTGTTGTGAACTATTTTATGACATCCGCTTCCAAACGCACCATCTTTTTTCCATATGAAATTTTGATACATTCTCATTATAAATTAGAATAAGTTACTTGTCAATACTTTTTTGCACAATGTGTCTTTCATTGCCTTATAATCACTTCTATATATCTTTTAAAATATTCCAAAAATTTTTCTTGCATTTCAAAAAATAATGTGCTATAATCATTTAGTTAGATTTAATAATTATCCAAAGGAGAAATGGAAATGGACACGTTATATATAATTTTGACAGCAGTATTAATAGCGGCTTGTTTGCCAATGATAGCCACAATACTAATGCAAAAAAAGCGTGATGCTGGTTTTAGCGGCTCTTCTATGGCTGGTCAAAGCAGTGAAGAAAAAACACATTTTGACAAAACAAAACACCGCACGCGCGAAGGTAAGTTAGAGCGTTTAACAAAAGTCCTTGCAACCCTTTTTATGGTTTTAGCATTTGTCATTAGTATTATGGCATAATTTTATGAATCCCTGATTATAATAAAAAAACAGGCCGAGCTTTCAGCTTGCGCCTTTTTATTTTTGCAAAACACAATCTACATTGGTTTCACCTTTTTATTTTTGCAAAACACAATCTACATTGGTTTCACCTTTTTATTTTTGCAAAACACAATCTACATTGGTTTCACCTTTT
>Ga0136643_10001676_pt1 | contig 27572 bp, 23 predicted proteins | sample TergutLab28metaG_FD_96883 | JGI IMG/M metagenome (GOLD analysis project Ga0136643, IMG submission 96883) | Labiotermes labralis P1 segment gut microbial communities from Petit-Saut dam, French Guiana - Lab288 P1 (version 3) (version 3) | ecosystem: Host-associated > Arthropoda: Insects >... | reverse complement strand
TGGTAGTAGATCCGGTTAATCAATACCAGAAGCTGTAATTACAGCTGTATGAGCTCTTGATGATGGGTATCAACACCCGGAACATGTAGAGCTGCCTACAGAAATGCAATAAACTGAATAAGTCGCATCTTGTTGGACAATTATTAAATTCGATTCACGATTCACAGACCCATGTATATATAAAAAAAATTCAGTGTACCTGTTTAAAATGTTATGTATCAGTTTTTTTTTATATGAAACACACAAAGTAGACTGCATTAAATAATTGCAGTATTAATAATTAATAGTATGAACACTATATATATAATATCAATTAATAATATGAATAATTAAAAGGAATTTTGTACATATGCCTGAGTTTACGTTTAAGACACATAATAAACAGGCTAAAAACTGGCTGCACAGCTGTTTATAGGCCATGCCACAGTTCAGGAAGAAAGCCACCACATAGGTTGATCCCAAGGCAGTCCACTGGGGTTTGGTGGGTGAAGTTGCACTGGGACAGGTTTTTCTTCCATTATTTTAGTTTTACTCCTACACATTCATTCAAATGTCACATTGGGCAGGTACAACAGGACTACCGGACCCAGGATAATACAGTCAGTGTGGTGACCAGAATACAGGCTAGATCATCCCAGGTTCCAACCCCAGCCAACTGCCAGTCATGCATCTGATAATGTGGGAGGATATCCTGCAGTACAACAACCAAAGCAACGGGCTAAAACCAACTGGGTGGCATTCCTGCTTTTAATTCCAATGGCCCATGGTTCAATTCTCTGTCCAGAGAACTGCTATCCTGATGTGTCTCATGATTTTCATCAATCTTTCCAGCCAAATGCCAGGCCTGCACCTCACTTAGGCCACATCCAATCATTATTCAGCAATTGTCCCACTGAGCTACTGGCAGCATTGTTAAATAAACCAGAAGTAAACAAGTACAAAGATGAAGCTAGTACAAAGTCCAGACCGTGACAACATGTAGTTTGTTTAATGGCAGTCAACCAAGTAATTATAATTTTATTGATGAATAGATGAATGATAGCGAAAGATATATTATAAGCAGTGTGGAAAAAACCTGTTACAGCTGTTAAAATACAAGCCCAGAAAGTGTCTCAACAGAGGAAAACCACAAATCTGAATCAAGACCACAGCCAGAATATAATTCCAACCAGTTACGAATCAAATACAAAGCACACATGCCATCCACTACACCACTACAACATAACATTCACTCTACAGATGGGCGTACAACATGCAGCCCATGGGACACATGCGATCTTCCTAACCTTGCGATGCAGCCCTTGTAATCTTTTTACAAAACAAAAATATTTACCTAATTAGCAAGCACACATGCAATGGTAGGACAGCAGAACCTAACTATCTGTCTGATGCTGCTGTTGTATAACTGGCAGCCACCAGGTGTCAGAAAATTAAAACTATTCTTAATTTCAAACTTTTGCCGTGTTCTGATGGTTGTACGCTTTCTTCTGGGTAATTCCCCAGCATCTGAATTTCATACCCCAACGTTTCAGAACACTCTGTCTGTTCCATCTTCATAGGCGGGTATGTTCTTCATACCTACCCGCCTATGAAGATGGGACAGAGTGTTCTGAAACATTGGCATATAAAATTCAGATGCCAGGGAATCACCCAGAGAAAAGCGTACAAATTAAAATTAATATTACCGCTAAATGATCTGTACTCCTCACTCAATATTGTGCGGGTGACAAATCGAGAAGAATGAGATGGGCTGGGCATGTGGCATGTATGGGTGAGGAGAGGGGGGGTGTATAGGGTCTTGGTGGGGAAACTGGAGGGAAAGAGACCACTGGGGAGACCTAGGCGTAGACGGGTGGATAATATTAGGATGGATCTCCAGGTGGGAGGTGGGTATATGGATTGGATTGGGCTGGCCCAGGATAGGGTCAGGTGGCAGATGCTTGTGAGTGTGGTAATGAACCTTCGGGTTCCATGAAATGCGGGGAATTTCTTGACTAGCCGCAAACCAGTTAGCTTCTCAAGAAGGACTCTGCACCATGGAGTAAGTAAGTATTGTCACTAAATAATAAATACACTTTAATATGGAACAGGCTGCAGCTTCACTGTTATCAACGAAATGTTAATGCTACTTGCATGTGCCTGTATTCCTGATCATGTGGCCCACTAATGAAAACAGTTGGAAGCCCTGGTCTAGGGGGCACTTTCCTGTGTAAAGCACTCAGAACATGATATCCATCACATGGCTACATTTCAATCCAACAACCAAAATGTGTGAAGCACTACCTGCATGCCCCCTACATGAATGACACTCAGACAAAAGTAAGAATTTTCTTTCTCACCTTCATTTGGCTGCAGGTGAATCTGTAATGCCTGCTTCACAGCTGAATCAACATAATCTTCCACAGGATTCTTGCTGAAGAACGTATCCACTGGAAACGTACGCCCTGGAATGGTGAAAGTAGGGACGTTGCCAAAGAAAGTAGCAAACTTTGTGGCATCCATCGTGGCTGACGTTACAATTAGCTTGAGGTCTTGTCGCCGAGCAACCACCTGTTGAAGAAAACATGAAGAATTTGGTGGTTCTTGATTCCAGAGAATTGGTCAGAACCACTGCTGAAGCATGTCAATTAGATAACATTTATAGTCATTCGTTTAAAAGATGTATCTAATTAAATGCTGCAGCTGAGAAAAAGAAACTTGGTGTGAAGACAGACAAATCACAAACATACCAAAAATGCTATGTGGCGTGTCTTTGGAGTTAAAACATTACAAAAATGGCAGTGGTATACTTCAATGTTTTGCCTTAGTGGTCTATAAACATATGAAGGCACATAACGAAACATAACAATGAAGCTGTCCATCTGACAGTTTCTACAGCATAATGGTTTCAAGGCAGGGTCAAGGTAAAACTGCACACAGTCTTAATTTCAGTATCACATGAAGGAGTGTGATCAACTTTATAACTTCACTGCCTTCACTTCCAGTTCAGTTTCTATAATATTCATCTAATATATCACCATCAACAACGATGCCAGCACACTGCACAGTTACATACTAGAAGAAACAACAGCATTGGTAATAGTAAGGAGAGCATACTGTTCCTGTCTGGAATCAAACCCTGGTCATTCAGGATGCTCCGGAGATCAAAATCCAATGAAGCTGAGATTTTCCATGCCTCACTATACAGGTCCTGAGGTCCATCCAGCCTCCCGTACATAGGGTATGAGGTCTTTCTCAGCATATAGCAGATAGGTATGGTACTGGCCAACAACCCACACTGTTCCAGCACCACGATTGCAAATGGGTTGGAGCTACACCTCCATCTACCCTCTGTGCCTGCACATGCATGTCATGGGATGACCTTTACCTTTTATCTTTTACCCACTGGATGAGGCCAGGTGTGCAGCAAAATCAGACTGAATAAAAAGGATTTAACAAACAAAAAAAAAACCACTGACAGAAAACAAAGTCACATGCATCCCAAAGCCAAAGGGTTCACTTAGGGCTATCTCAGGTCAATGAGGAGGATGTCATAATAAATTCTGTTCAAAACTTCTTGCTTCATTGCTGAATGGATACAGTAAAAATGGGGCATGTGGTGGAAAATTTTTCCAGTCCATGTCCTTCATCTCTGCATTATCAATGTATCAAATCTACAGGCTGTTATCTCTCACAAATTGCTAGTGAAATGATAAAAAAAATGCAAGATAAAAACACAATCTGGAGATCAGTTCAGTAAGACTCCAGCAACCATGACTTCTGGCAGCAAAAAGACAGTAGAAGGTAAATGTTTGTTTTGGTTACTACTTACAGGGTTGAGGAGAGACAGCAGCCAAGTGTTCATCTCACAGTAAATGCAAGTTTTGGTTTCATATCCACTTAACAAAGGTACTTTAACCATTTACAGCACAGTAATTACGTAACGTAAAACCTGCTGTAACTTCCAAAGTATGCTGCATTTTGCATACACAGTGTAATTAACGTATTCAGTGTGCTTCTCACAATAAGCTGTGACTACTTTCCTAACCCTTTTTAACCATATGGTCTGTACAATAAAGATGCAGATCTTTTCTGTTAGGAAGCAACTAAATTTTACATTATTTAGGTGAACTCCAGGCTTCAAATGGTTACCCATATTATTTATAAGGCCTCAAAGTCAGACAAATATGTATGATGAACTAGAGAGAATGTTGAAATGGCGCTGGCCTATTTCAGGTACAATCTAAACAAATGCTTTCAGACAGTGAGTAAAAATCATGAAAACCTTTGTCAGTCTTCTAAACAATTAGTAAATGACTTAGTTGCACACATTCATCATAAAACGACACTGCATTAAACCTAACGGTTCAAACCTTCTGACAAATGATGCCATACTGATTACTAAATAGTTACAGATGTTTCAGAGGAGCTTTCTGCCTCCATCTTCAGAGTATAAGCAGCAAAATATGGACAGAGCACATTCCACCAAAGCTTCAAAACTATTTATCAATCAACACAGCATCACATTCCATGATAGTTTAATTTCCAGCAACACCACTGTCAGAACACTGTATCACATGCTGCATTAAACTCCTAAATAACTTAAAAACTATGCACAATATGAAATAGGTGCCATGTCAATGTTTACAACTGATATTTGTAAGATGCACAGAGAAAAATAGAAATGCATAACAAATTCTGACTAGAAAACCTCAAGGAATAACACCAAGTAGGAAACCTAGGTACAAGTTAAGAGGATAATATTAAAGTGGATCCCACTGTACCGTCTGATCAAGATGTGAACTTGACTGAACATCTTACGGCACAGTATTCTGTGAAGACAGTGATCTGCTTTGTCAACTAGTCAAGCAAGTGGCTGGCTAGTCGATTGCTGTGTTGGTTTGTCAGTTACCTGCGTAACTGTCAGTGAAATATTTTTTAATACGGCATTCATTATGTCAAGACTATACAGTCCAGTCATGTGTTCAAGTGCTAGTCATTATCCTTATCAATGGAGTACAGGTTATGATATGATGTATCTACTTGACTATCTCATACTTATCATCAAATTACAAAACATCAATGCATTTGAGTATTGTGTAAAACACACCAAAATGGACATCTATTCAGACTGGGGCTGACATGCCATCTCATGCGTGGTTGACACGAACAGGCAATTGAAATGGCCTCTCACATTTTTTGTGATGGTGAGGCACTAGCCACATTAAGATTTAGGCACCTAGGTCAGCATTTTATAAAACCATGTAACTCTGAAGACATCTACATTAGCAGGATACTGCACGTTGTTCAAGATGTGAGACTGCTCAATGCATGAACCTAAGAGCTGCACAATCACTAACAGCCAAAGTGTATGGCCTGCTCTTCTATATTCTATTATATTCTACTCTGTCAGTGTAAAATTATAATCCTTGACGTTAAATTTGTACCTAAGTTACACTTTGTCAACATATTTTAGCACAGAGATGTTGGGAGCTGATGGACACTATGCTCTTCAAGGTACTTATGTCATGCAAATTACAGTTATAAATATGAACATCATAACTCTTTACATAAGTACTTAATAATGGAATAAACTGATAACACGCACAATGCTAAAACAAACTGTCAGAATTCATACTGTAATAAACAATAATTACCGCAGTTGTACAGTCTGTGTCCAGCATGTGTGTACACTTTCACCAACACTCTAATTACTCTGAACCTAACACACAGCAACATTCAGTTAGCAACAATCATCATGAGAAATGGAGAGGAGGCAAGCACAATCAAAATACAGTAGTCAGATCATAATCAGTGCTTCACAAACCTTTTGGAAAACTGTACCAATGAGGAATAGGCAAGGATGTATGTTCATTATAATTAACCGGTGTACACATCAGGATGCAACACACAAATAAGTGATAAGTGTACCAGTCTGGGGCAACAAACAATATGTGGTATAGTTTGATAACATCAGAGTAACGTTTCTGAGCTGAAACTTGTAACTGTAACCAATGATGGTTAGCGGGAAATAATGAGTTTAGGATTAGAAATCCTTATGATGGTCATGATTAGACAGTGGTTTTCAGAGTTAAAACACTGTGTGATTTGTATGGTAGGGAGGCACCAAAGTTTCAAAGAAAAACCTACTGTATATATTTGCATTTTATCTAACAATACCATCCACATCTAAGACCAAATGACGCACCATGATCTGATGAATTGGAAGACATTGAATAAGGCAGCTAATTACTTATTTTGATGTAGTGTCCTGGTGTTTGCATGGCAGGACAGAAACCGCAGTATGGATAGTCAGTAAACTGGCACACACTAGCACTGGGCACCTCCTTAATATAAGTCAATAGTGACACTGCTTCAGACAGCCTGCTCCATCACATGTCAGTAAATTGCAATCTAAATAATAAGTAATCCAAAAGTACTTTCATAAACACAACTTATTTTTACACATGCTGGTAAATTTGTACAAAATTTCATACAATCTCAATGCCATAACTGCAACACAAACATTGAAAGGTGTACTCCATCTGACAATATGTTTAGTTTCACCACAGAACACAATTCAGTAAATAACACTCCCACACATTCTCAGCAGTCTCAAGGTATGGTCCCAGTCCAACAGCCTGGCTGCTGTGAGTTACATTTCTCACTGCCTGATGCAGCACTCTATTATTCATTAAGTCTGCCTCCTTGCACATCCTTACCACTCCATCACACATAATCATTGAACAACTTCTGATTCACAGACAGACCAATATTTTGTCCTTTGCCACCATGTGACTAGAACAGCCAGGAATAAGAACAGCTATAACATGAAACTAACAACTCACTTCCATTCACAAAAATTCGTCTCAGCTCGTCCCGTACGGTTCATTGGCACAAGGACAAACAATCTAAATTACTAACCAACTGAGAAAATGAAAAGTGACTCAAAATTCCAACTAGTAAAAAATATAATTTTGGCAGTAAAAATCAAATAAATTTGTTAAAATTCATTTCTAAGAGCATGCATACTACAGTTTCACTGATGACCTTGCTCAAGTTGTCTACCAAAAAAGCCAGCTACTCTTAACAAAAAAAAAAATTAATCAAATAAAACACCTGGCGAGTCTGAAACACTGTTAAACAATACTCTCGCCAACACGTTAATTAAAATTAGCATCTACAACGTAATTCACATCAGCATATACAGCTGTCCTCTGTGATTCAGACAGAAGTCATACATCAAAGTTCAAGTGTGTGTGTGGCAGTTACAAATATCTGTTTAATGGCAGGGACCGATGACGTCCAGAAACGGATAGGCTACTTGAAGTTCACCGTCATGACGGTATCAAAATGGCTTGAGGAATCTGAGAAGTCCGTGTTCTGCAACGTCACAGAAACAGGAGACATTCTGGAGGTGGAGGACAAAGAGTTTCACCATTGGGGAATTAGCATCAGGACAACAGAATCACGTAAGGCAGAGCAGAAGTGACATGTCACACATATTTACGTACATTACATCTAGTCAGAATGGCTACAGATGTGGAATAAATTATAAAATACAAAAATGTGCAGATTAAGCATAATCCAAACCATTATTAACATTCTGGTGTAGTAAATCAATCACAGTCAACGCGCAGAGCAATGCTGAGAACACCAAACATCGATTGTCGTCATCACCAAGCAAAATAAGAGTGGCCATTTAAATTGTGCTTCTTTGCACAGTAGACCAGGCACTTAAATCAAGCACCAAAAAAAGGTTAAGTTAAATGTTCCATTAAATTGTTTCACAACAAAACAAATTAAGTTATACTAATGCCTTATTGATGCTATAGAAACAAGCTCTTTAGAAGGATAATGAGTTGTCTTTAAACATTACAAATTGCCTAAGTCAAGAAAACATATATTTAAGTTCCTCTTCAAAGCTACTTTAAAATGTCCTTCTTTTCATTCATTATACTTTTCCAAGTGTGACTAGACTGTCAAAGACATGGCAGCACATTGGGCATCTATGTTACACCACAAAAGGTGTGCAACTGCTGTGACGATCACAGTCATTCTTGTGTTAACACTGTAAACTTCTTCTTCTTCTTCTTCTTCTTTCATTGGCACTACAGCCCAATGTGGGCTTTGGCCTGTCAAACAATGTCCTTCCATTTTTTCCTATCTGCCACCAACTCTCTCCATCTTCTCACTCCCAACACTTGAATATCTCTTTCTACTTCCTCTTTCCATCTTTTCCTGGGTCTTCCCCTTCTTCTTGCCCCTTCCAGTTCTTGAGTGAAGATCTTTTTGGGCATCCTATCCTCCTCCATTCTCTCTAGGTGACCTATCCAGCTTATCCTTTGCCCTTTTATCCATTTTACTATATTTTCTCCTTTGCTCATCTCTTCTAGTTCACGATTCATCTGACTTTTCCACTTCCCGTTTTCATATTTAGGACCATATATTCTTCTAAATATTTTCCTTTCAAAAATTATCAAAGCTTGTTCTTCTTTCTTTGTCAACGTCCATGCTTCCGCTCCATACGACACTACCGTCTTATTAGTAACATTGTAAACAAAGTATTTAAAATGAAGTTCAATAACAAAAATATATATTCGCACAGAAAACATAAAACTTCTAATTTCATAGAGTTCTATATGGATTTCTAGGTCTAACACCAATGTATTATAGCACAGTATGCCACTGTTTTATGTGCACCATACCAATATATGCACAATGAAGAACATATGCTGTTGCTGCAGGGGGCGCAGGAGCCAACGGAATCCAAATTGTAAGCTACAGACCTGATCAGGACAAAGTGGTACAGGAAGAACTAGAGAAATTCTGGGTGCCTGGTAGTAGAATACGGATCAACAACAAAAGTGATCGAACTATGCCATATCACAGTGAAGAAGAGATCAAGCAGCAAGTGACATACGTAAGTAGACTTGTGTTGTTTTGGTAGAGTTAAAGAGAGGCTGTGTTCCCAGTGTTTGCAGTGTGAGTTTTATCCAAGTCAGATACACCTTCCTAAGCAATCACAAGCTATTAAAAAAAAAAAAGGAAAGTGATCCCGTTACAGGCCCGGTGTGCCCCAGAGGGTGGGTAGAGGTATAGCTCTACTCTTCCATGACCGCGGCACTAGAAGGGGGTGAGTGGTCAGCAGCACGCCCTGGCCGCACTTTACCCCTGGTAAAGACCCGGTACCATTTTACAGGACACTGGGTGGGCCCCAGGGCCAGGCTGGATGGGGGGAAAATCTCGTCCCCACGGGGATTCGATCCCAGACCGTCCAGCAGCCCGTAGTCAGTCACTATACTGATTGAGCTACCCAGCCCGCAATCGCAAGCTATGCAACTTTAAAATGTGGTACAAATGTAGTTGAGAATCCTGTTCATATCTACTGACTTTTTCACAGTGATATACTTGTTAACATCTTTTAATAATTCTTATTGTAAGCATGTGGGCAGGGTAGCTCAGTCGGTATAGCGACTGACTACGGGCTGGACGGTCCGGCATCGAATCCCAATGCAGACGAGATTTTCTGCCCATCCAGACCTGCACTGGGGACCACCCACCCTCCTGTAAAATGGATGCCAGGTCTTTCCTGGGGGTAAAGTGCAGCCAGAGCATGCTGCTGCTGACCACTCAACCCTCTTCTAGTACCACGGTCATGGAAGAGTAGAGCTATACCTCTACCCACCCTCTGGGCCACACAGGGCCTGTAACGGAATCACTTTACCTTTACCTATTTTTTACTGTAAACATAATTCAATTACCATTTTTTATAAAATACAGTTTTTTTTAAGTTTTCTTTGAGAAATAGTTTAAAATTTCTAGCAAATTACAATGTAAATCAATATAAAAATATCAGCAGACACTGGAAACCCTTCTCTATACATGTGTGGTAAATTTCAATCATGTAGAGCTTGTAGTTGAGAGGAAAACTGTATCTAAATTATATAAGACTAAGATTACAGAGACAGGGTTTACAACAGCCTCCTAAGAATTCAAAATCAAACTCTGTACTATAATATTAAATAATGTACGTCAGCACAACTACTTTATTACACAAGGTAATTACACAGGCTACATGTTTCGACTATTGACCAGTCATCTTCAGGCGTATTTTGTCGATTGAGTCACAAGATACTATGCACACGCTGCGATCCCATCATGTTTACATTCTTGGAATACATAAAAATTAAATCATTTGTCTCACAGGTGTGATGCATCAAATTATTTAATTTTTATGTATTCCAAGAATGTAAACATGATGGGATTGCAGCGTGTGCATAGTATCTTGTGACTCAATCGACAAAATACGCCTGAAGATGACTGGTCAATAGTCGAAACATGTAGCCTGTGTAATTACCTTGTGTAATAAAGTAGTTGTGCTGACATACATTATTTTATATTATATTACGTTCATGAGCACATTGTGATGCCTCTGTTCAAACTCTGTACATTCACTACAATTTAAATGATGTGGCACTGCATTCTGAGGGATTACAAGGAACTTGCCAGCAAGCATTATTTACTGAATAACAGTTACAGGTTACAAGTCAACCTCTAACAATCCCCGTAACAGTCGGCATCACAATATTTTTGTGAACATTTTGTGATAACTGAGTAACGCAGTTCCTTCACATGCTATCTCAAGTGCGTAGGGAAAAAAGGGGCTTGTATTTGTGTTATCTTATCATGCCACTTATCAGAAAATTATCATCACTGTAAGTACACAAAACAAATTTATATCATTCTTTCCCCCTTAGTACATGTGTAAGTAAATTAATTAAGAAAAGCTTTGTAGTTGTCAATAAAATGCAGTTTAAAATGGAGATACATTGTAATTCATCATCACCACACCCCCACCACCACCACTACCACCATCCAATTATGCTTTTGCCTGTGCAAGTGAAGATTATATATACTCATCTTTGACATTCAGAGGACCGTGCATCGTGATATATTCTTATAATAAAACCAACAAGAAGCATTAATTTCTCAAATTTATTTTTGGAATAGGACTCTACATGTTTCAGACAGTATCTCTGTCCATCATCATGAGTCTAGCACTCTACACACACCAATAGGTATATGTCACACAGGTTATGCTGACAGCTTGCTAGTAGGATCAGGATGGAACTCAGCTCCATCCTGATCCTGCTAGTCAGCATAACCTGTTTGACTTATACCTACTGCTGTGTGTACAGTGCTAGACTCATGATGATGGACAGAGATACTGTCTGAAACATGTAGAGTCCTATTCCAAAAATAAATTTGAGAAATTAGTGCTCCTCATTGGTTTTATTACATGATGTGGCAGAAAAGTATAATGAGACTAATTTTCTTTTAACCATGAATTTTACTCTTTTTACAAATCAAGGTTATCTCCTTCGAAATAGTTCCCTTTGGCAGCTACACTGCGATGGAGGTGTTGTTTCCATTATTCGTAGCAGTGCTGAGAGGCTTCTGCTGGAATACCTTTCAGCTTGTCAGTTACGCTCTTCTGGATATTATCCAAAGTACCAAAATGGCACCCTTTCAAGTGGTTTTTGAGCCTGGGGAATAAAAAGAAGTAACAGGGACTGAGATCCAGTGAACAGGGGCACTGAGGAACCACAGGAACACTTTTTTCTGCCAAAAATTCATTGATGGAGACTGCCGTGTGACATGAGGCATTGTCGTGGTGCAGCATCCGTGTGCGTGCAATTCCCAGTCACACACGTGCCACCCTTTTCCTGAGTCTTTCGAGGACCTCCCGATAAAAAGTTTGATTGACAGTTTGTCCTGGTGGCACAAATTCCTTGTGGATGATCCCCTGACTGTCAAAAAAACAAATGAGCATCATTTTGATTTTGAATTTGCTCATTCTCACTTTCTTGTGATGGGGAGAGTCTGCAGTGTGCCACTCCTGACTTTGGCGTTTTGTCTCGTGGTCATACTCTAAAATCCATGATTTATCACCTGTGATAACGCGACTGAAGAATCCTGGCTCCCTCTCAAGGCAGTCCAGAAGTTCAAGACACACATCCCTCCAATTGGCCTTCTGCTCAGTCGTGGGTTTCTTTGGAACCATCTTGGTGCACACTTTTCTCATGTCCAAATCCTGTGTTAAAATTTTTTGGACGGCAAACCGGTTCAAATTTAACTCACTACTGATCATTCTCAATGTCAATCAATGGTCTGACCTCACAAGAGACCTCACTCTTTCCACACTGTCGTCTGTTTTTGAGGTTGAAGGTCTTCCCGCACAAGGTTCATCTTCCACTTGTTCTCGGCCTTCTAAAAAGGACTTGTCCATCTGAACACGTGTGCCCTGGATAGGGAATGTTCTCCATAAGCCCTCTGTAACTTTTCATAAGTCCCAGCAGCGGATCTGCCAAGCTTTACACAAAATATGATGACACAACGTTGCTGAAACTTTTGCCAGTCCATTTTCGTAACGCACCTCACAAACATAACTTCACTTCAGATGCTCTCAACAATCGCGTAGCATTTGTAGCAAGTTCAAACTTGTACTGAGTCTACGGCAGGGGTTAACCTACATGCCACGTGAAGGGGGAAGCAGCAGCGTTGTCAGTTCGTGCACAGCGTTGCCAGTCTCATTACTTTTCTACCACACCACGTATAAGAATACCCATCTTTCTTTTCAAGAGCCTCATATTACTCTTGAATTCCTGAAACTCTTTACATCTCTGTACATTTTCCTTCCATCACACACACACATACACACACACACAAACACAGGTATCCAACACCTATGGAACCAAAAGACTTCCAGACATCACAATTTTCCAGGAATTAAACATTATATGTAAGGTGTATCTTAGGATACCTAGCAACTATGTGGACAAACCTAACGATTCTGTTTTCTTTGTGGCACTTTCTATTCCCTTTTAATCGCCACTTGAGTGACATGCATATAATCTAAAAAAACCAACAAGACACCAATAATGCATGGCAAAACTCTTGGGATGTGTGATTAGCTTTGCTGGTTGAGAGAACAGTGAAATACAACAGGTCTGTTAGTGAAATTCCAGTTAATAGAGCTTTCCAGATCACCAAGTGCTGCATATAACAGCTTTCACTGCACCGACACTCCAAAGAGCATGAGGGTGCCAAGAAACAATAAACTTCACTGTTATGTGGCATCATGTGAAAGCAGCTGAGTAACAATGGGTCATCATACAAATCAGAAAGGTTCAAGATCACAGGTTCATTCTATACACACGATAGTTTTACAGGAAACAACACTTCTTGTTCCAGGCGCTCTCATACCAGAAGCAGCAGAAATGGCACAACAGCGAACATTTTGCCCACTGGTGTCGTCACGGTAAAAAAGTTGGGACAGTGAAGGAAAGAAAAGTATGTTTGTATTACATTACTTCAAACTATGTCAGCAACAGTTACTGACACACACCTATGTCCTCCAGTTTAACCCCAGAATACTTTCATTCACTTGACAAGCACACAGCAAAAGTTGTCCCTGACTTTTTTTTAAAAAACTCTTTTTTTTTAACTCATGTTTCCGTGCATCATAATTCAATGTTAATAAAAATCCAACCAAATGCAACGGTATGCAGATATTTATTTACTGCAAAGTCACTCTACATGTTTCCCTCCAACGTGGCCTGATCAGGACACGTTGGAGGGAAGTAGCTGTACCAGTATTATGACCTGTACCAGAGGCTGTAGTTACAGTTTTTAGTACTCCTGATAATGGGTGCTGTGACACCCGAAACATGTAGAGTGACTTTGCAGTAAATAAATATCTGCATACTGTTGCATCTGGTTGGATTTTTATTAACACTGTTCCTGACTATTAATAATCACCATGTCACAAAGAAATATGGATGAGTAGATGTACAGCCCCATACTTCCTTAACCTTATCACCCTATGTGACCATATGCTGGTCTCTACAGTGTACTGTCAAATGGCCCAGCATGCCATATGCTGGTCTCTAAATGTTTACATGGTACCAATTTAAAGGTCCATGTGAAGCCAGAAAAACTCAGGCCCTCAAGAGACACAGCTGGCATTTAAATCCATCTCCTCAAGGTTAACCACCAGCACTAAAACCAACAGCGCAGTTAATCTGGCAGCATTACCTTGGCAGAAAGTGCCATGTGTACACACTGCAAAGGAGGTTGGACTGGCCTCAAGGCCAGTGTGAATGCAATGGCAAATGGACATATCTCTGCTCCTGCCAGTAAAACATTCCCAATTCTCCAGTCATCCAGACTACAGTCTAGTTAACTAAACTGAGCAGGCTATCAAGGCTTCTTTCATCTGTTTGTTGGTTACCTAAATGTACTCAAAACAAAAAATTGGCAGAATATTTCCACCACATTACAAACACAGGTTGCAAAGCACTGTTTCAAGCACGTCACATGGATCGTACAAATACACAAGGCTCGACAGAAACAAGACCAGGAGCACGTAATTGTTATCTATTTGTACCAGTCGTACGTCACTGAAAACTCTGAGTTTTGCATTCAAGTGATTCACAAAGCAATGTATGTCTTTCATTTAGCATTCTGTAACCTGCTAACAAAACCAGTCACACACAGCCTACTTGCACCTCAGAATCTAACTGTAATTTGTTCTCCAGGTGCCTTCTACAGAGATTACATATTTGACTCACATCCCATGCCTGTTTGAAACTATTACATATAGAATATGTAGCTGACTCAGCATTATTAAATGAAACAAAACAGAAAACTACTGATACTTCCTGTCCATCATAACTGGCATCAAAGTCTCAAGAACTCACGTTTGACATTCGTCACTTCAGCAAGTATCAATACTGATGTAATTAGCAAAGCAATACTAAGCAAGGTGTTAATTCCATTGCATCAGTAATAATTAGCCTACTCTCACTACAGTAACTATATGCATAATTCAGTCTTCAATTAACACAGAACTACTGATTCTCAAGTTCATTCAACATAGTAATTCTACCTCTTCTTTGTTTTGGCAGACCAGTGATACGGCAAAGTGGGCAAGCTTAAGAGCTAGTGCCGCAGCATGGATGTTCACAAAAACCAGGCGACGGCGAAATAGCTCAGAATAGCAACGTTCTAGTTACTTCATTACTGCACAGGATGGGCTCACTACTCAGCCATGTCCTTCCATTAAATCACTGGCATATTTTACAAGACTCAAACATCTAATTTCAAGATTCATGATTTCAAACTTTCACCATGTTCTGGATGTTGTATGCTTTCTTCTGGGTAATTCCCCGGCATCTGAATTTTATGTACCGTTTCGGAATTCTGTGTCTGTACCATCTTCATAGGCAGGTAGGTACAAAGAATAACTGTGGTTGAGAATGTTGGGGTATTTGTATGGGAAAAGGTTTGTCTCGAGCCAAACCTTTTCCCGTACAAATACCCCAACATTCTCAACCACAGTAATTCTTCATACCTACCCGCCTATGAAGATGGAACAGAGTGTTCCGAAATGTTGGCATAGAAAATTGGCTTGAGCCAAACCTTTTCCCATACAAATACCCCAACATTCTCAATCACAGTTATTCTTCGTACCTACCCACCTATGAAGATGGAACAGACAGAGTTTTCCAAAATGCTGGCATATAAAATTGGATTGAGCCAAACCTTTTCCTGTACAAATACCCCAACATTCTCAACCACAGTCATTCACCATACCTACCCGCCTATGAAGATGGAACACACAGAGTGTTCCGAAACATTGGCACATAAAATTCAGACGCCGGGGAATTACCCAGAATAAAGCATATAACTTCAAGATGTTTTACCAAACAAGATTTTGTACCAGCAAAATCTACACTTGAGAGAAGTGCTCAGAATCTCAGCTGTGTTAAAAGTTTTTGGTTCTCCTTATTGTGTCCACATTAACCTTTTGACGCCTAATGTCAACTATAGTGGTTGTACCGCACGGCTAACCTCTAAAGTTGCATTTTTTATATTTATTCAACAAATATAGGTACTGAATATTTTAAACATGGTATATACTCTCCGTTTTTTTCTCTTAAAAATGCAGTTTGTTTCATAATTTTAATGTATTTGGTTCCTGTATTATTCACATTTTATATACAGGGTGTGCTAAAATTAAAAAAATAATTCCGGCACCAAAAGGTTAATGCCAGGACAATACAATGCAACAGGTCAAGACAGCCTCCTTCCACATCTGTGCATACACACCATCATTCAACTGGTTTCAGAATTTCACAATAACTGCACAAAAATTACCAAAAATTCTTCCATTACATATATCACATACACTACTACATTACTGTGACATCCTCAAAACAGTCACGGTATAAAGCCACACACTTACCTCTATCTAATGCCCAAGGATATGAAAAGAATGGAGCTATGCCTTCACAAGGAGGCCATGCCACATATTTGGTTATAGTACTAATCGTTCACATTTTTACTTATTTATTCAGAGTGAATATTTACTTCTTAGCATACTCACACCTACAGTCACAAACCCCAGATATAACATTACCTACATCTAATGTTCCCAGCCACAAACTTCGCAAGTTAAATGCCATAAAAAGAGCACAGATCTTAATCTGGCTCAACATAAGGGAACATTGTGTGCTCTTGTAAACACAGTAATGAACCTTTGAAATTCATAAAATGTACAAAATTTCACACCTAGCTGAGGATCTATTAGCTCCTCAAGTAAGAATCTGCCCCTTGGAGTTTGATACCAATTAAAATACAGGACTAAGAATTTGTTTAGAAGTTTGTCTCACTCACTAGACATTGGACACAGAATTAGACATAGATTAAAGGTGTAAAGGGATCTAAAAATCTCAGCATATGTCAATGTTTAGGGGAGTAAAAAAAAATTTAAAACTGCCTCCTGGGTGGAATATCTGGGCTAATGGAAAAATCTGACAAACTTCAAACTGGATCTAAATGTGATTTGTTTCATGGCATAAAGCAATAATATTTGTCGCATAATTTTATAACTAAAATAAAAATTATTCATCCTTAATCTGCATTGAATTATTGCAAATCATTCTGTTTTAGGGGAATCAACCACAAAAGAAACTCCTAAACAGTGTCAATTTTAAACAAACTGCAGCATGTTCGCAATTAATTGTGCTGTTTAAATGATTCTGACAAGTGAAACAAATGATGTCACTACAATACAATTTATGTCTCATATCTGACATGTGATTATGAAAGCTGTCACATGTTTAAACATGAGTGCAAGTTATCTCACAGATTACTTGGCTGTTATTACAAATCCAGCACCACATCAGATTAGGACTGCCAGATTATACACTCACATTAAAGCTATTATCTTTATCTGCTGCAATTCAAATTCCTTCCTGAAGTGTCACTGGAAAAACTGCCCACTGCAACTACCAGATATTTTCATGAATAATGCAAAATGTCAAGAGTAACAAGTTTTAGCAATGTTATGACATTTCAGAGGAACCTGCTGCCTCTACCTTCAGGATAGTCTAGAATATGAAGACAGGAACCCCCTTCAAAACATCAATAAGAAATTATCAACTGAAGTGGCAGCATATTCCATAAGACTTCAGTCTGTGTCAATGCCATGAAAATTCCAAATCACACATTATTATTTTTAATTTCACCAATCATCATGATGGGTGTAGCACTTACATTTTGCATTCAGATGATCCCAGACTCAAATCTTAGCATGGAATTTGCAATCCGTATTGAGACACCCATTTATTTCTCTCAGTCTCTCCAAGCAAATACCATAAAAATCCTGAAACTAGGCGACAACTGCTTTCTTCCGTGACCTTACATATTCAGTCATTAACCATCCTACCATTTAGCACTACACAATATTAGCTACTGGAACCATTATTAACTAAAATAAATTAACTGGTTAATTAATTAATGTTTCATACAGATTTTGGGATTACTTTTACTTCCTGAAAAAGCCTGTTAACCAAACATCCTGGTTTAATTTTCTGACTGACACACCTTCTTATGCATGGATAAGGCAATATGGTCTGTTAAAAACAAAGTTGTCCCTGTCCACACCAAGAAAGCAAATGGGGGAATGGATGGAGCTGAATGATCAGCAAACATGCCACAAACATTTTCTCTGGTACCCACCACCCCACAGGTAGGGGGAGCCCCAGAGCAAGTACAGACATTTGGAAGCGGATTAAAGAAAAGACTCTTGCCACTGCCAGAAATTGAACCCTGATTCCTCGGCCTTGTTACTATACCAATTAAGCTATCTTGTCATCAACAAGAAATAAATGAACAAACACACGGGACCTAAGCGATGTGATATGTGTAATGGTGCCTGCTTGTAAGATCAGGCAAACTCCACAAACCAACAATAACACCATGAATTTAAAGAAGTCTCCTGCTAGTACAAAAATATTGCAAATGTTACTAACAACATTTCACTCAACAATAAACCAATTCCATTTCATATGAATATAAAGTACACCATTTTCATTTAACCCTGTCTGTTTACCAATCCAAACTACTAAATGGTTATGAAGATAGAGTGCCATTTAACAGACAGGCAGGAATCCATTCTGGTATGTAAAGACACATACATTGTTATACACAGAAGATCAGTAACTTGGAGATAAATGGGTCTGAGGGCTTCTCAGTAACTCCATATCAAATACACACACACACACACACACACATATATATATATATATATATATATATATGGCTAATACATCAAAATGTTTTGAAGCCAATACATGCATGTTGACACAAAAGTATGGACTGCTCTGAATTTCTATTTTATGTACACTTGCAGCAAATAAAACCTGGCAGAAAGAATAAAGCTCACTTCAGCACTTACCTCCCTCAACAATCCAAATAGCACGTCTGTGCTTAGGGAACGCTCATGAGCCTCATCCATAATAATGGCACTGTAGTTGTCCAAATCTGGTTCTCGAAGGGACTCCCTCAGAAGAATACCATCAGTCATGTATTTTATCATTGTTTTCTGTTCACAAAGATATACCACATAATTATATTTGTGCAAATTACCCTAATAAGCCCTATTTTCAAGATAATGTAATGTAAAATCATGGCTTTTCACTTCTCAGAAAAGAAATTAATATCTACTGTCCCTTGCACACATTTGAAATGGTGATTTCACTGTAAATGGTTTGGGAGAAGAGGTACAAATATGTATACATGTATGCAAGAATGAATGAATAAACAAATGGATACCGACTGAGTCTGTTACCACTTAGATTTTGGAGTGCCAGAGTTTGACTCCCTGCATGTTGCTGTGACATGCTGCTTCAGTTACCATTCTTCACAATATCTCAGTCACGTATGCCTTAACATCTACATCACACTTCCCCTCTTGCAGATGAAAATGAACAAGCAAGAGGCCCCAGTATGCATCCAGTTCATGCAAACTGCAAAGCCTAAACAGAAAACTCTAAGCCTTTTTTCTACCGGTACTTTTATAATCAGAATGTTTTATACATTTCCATCCATCCATATATGGCGCTACAGCCCCTTCCGGGCCTTGACCTCCCTCATAAGACACCTCCATACGTCCCTATTTTCAGCTCTTTTCCTCCATCCTCTTATCCCCAGCAGTTGTAATGCATCCCTCTAGACAACATCCGCCCATCTGGTTCTTGGTCTTCCCACTGGTCTTGCGGTGTGAAAGTTTCTGTTTAAAACCTTTTTTGGAATCCTTTCTTCTTCCATTCTTATTACGTAACCTGCCCACCCTAATCTTCTGATTTTAATGTCCTCAACAATGTTTGGCTCACTGTATAAACTGCAGAGTTCACTGTTCCATCTGGGATGCCAGCGTCCCCCTTCTTGTGTTGGGCCACATATTCTTCACAATATTTCCTTTCAATGTTTAGCATCTGCTCTGCTATTTGTGTTAGTGTTCAGGTCACACTTCCAGTATTATACATTTCAATATTCAAAATGCAAAAAATTTGGAAAAATGAAGGAGACAGCAGTACAAACTTAAGTTACATAAAAATGACAACAGAATTCTTCCAAGAGCATAAAAAAAGAAGTTACTGGGACGAAGAAAAATAAGGTTAAGTACAGCACAGAGTTGGGACTTGGTGAATACAGATAAAAAAGGAGAGAGAAGAACAGAGGCTTCACCACTTCACCACAAGATGTTGAAAACATGAGTGAGTGCTGATACTAACAAACAGTACTTTACAGAAGCACAAAAAACTCACCTCTGAAGTACAGTCCTCAAATCTGATGGCATAGCCCACCTCCTCTCCAAGATGGGTGCCCATTTCATCAGAAACTCTTTTTGCTACAGACATTGCTGCCACACGGCGAGGTTGTGTACAGCCAATCATGCCATAGTGACTGTAGCCATCCTCATGAAGGTACTGTGTAAGCTGCGTTGTCTTACCACTTCCTGTCTCACCCACAATGATCACCACACTGTTCTCTCGTATCACATTGAGCAGCTGGACCAACATAATACAATACATGTGTTATAATGACTACTGACAGAATTAATTACATGGTCAGAAATCCAAAGTATGTTGCATTTACTTGGAACCATGAGAAAATATGCCATTTTAAATGGTATGTTTTACGTGCTTGTCGTTCTGGTTGATACACGCTTACCAGCGAGTCAACCCACACCTCTTCACTCTTTTCACCTTGCACTACAGGTTGTCCACATCCCACATCTTCTCTGGCAACACCAACCTCTTCAGATGGTCCCCACAAAAAAGAAACCCAAGCGGCACAAGTCTGGCAGTCTTAATGGCCATTCCTGTGATCCTTTGGGAACTGCTGATCCACTATTCACACAGACAGCATATAACCTTATGGTTCCAAGCACAAAGGACACAATTTATAACAAATTATTTACTATTTAAGGCCCAATGCTTACTTCATGTGCCACCAGTTTTACCTTCAAAAATTAAATATTCTGCCTATAGAGCGTATTTATGTGTTTTGCATGGATCTCAGAACAAACAGCAATTATTTCGCTATACAGCAGTAACTGATGGGTTCTATAACAGAGATGGTCTGTTTACCATGCCTTATGAACTGAATCTTTAAATACAGTTCAGGTTAACCTTAGCCTTTAAAGGGTTATGTATTACCTTCATCCCCCCCAAGACACAACATGCATTACAAGCATGGGACCTCCCTAACATGTCACAACAACATTAATTATATCTCTGCACTAGGAATTTCTAAATTCAGTGGCATGAAGAGGAACTGTCTCGCACATTACCTCTTGTCGGACAGCAAAAACTGGCAGATACCTCCGCTGCTGAAGGATAGTTTTCTTCTTTGCAAACTCACTAGATGCCTCAGTAGGCTCCTGCATGTGATCTGCAAACTTCTGGTCCGTTTTGTAGTCTGTTTCATCATCTGCAATCAATCTATCATCTTTTTCATCTTCCTTCTTCTTCACGCCCATGATGTTGCCAATTGTGGTTCCTGCTATCTCCCAGTGTTTCTTCTGCGCCTTCTTTCTTTCTTTCTGTTCCCTGAAAGCCCGTACAAGTGCTGATCCTTTCCTTGCAACCATTGCCATGTCTGAAGTTGGATCCTAGTCACACAAAACATCAAGATTTTTGCCTTCCCCTGTTGTCTTTAACCCTCTCAATGACAAGGTTTCCTGCTGTGTCACGTATTATAGATCAAATTCTTTTAAAACCTTCACAATTACATAAAACATTCAAATTAAATCCCCAGCATCTAATTCTTGGAATGAATTATATTACCACAAAATTCCATGTTGGTACAAATTTCATACCATTGCACAGTTTAAGTGCAGCACCACCAAAATCAATTGTTTTAGGAGTATGAATACTGATATTACCAACTATTAAATCTGCATTTCTCATATCCCATACGCATACTGCAAAATATGCCCATTCCATTCGAAGTAAGCATCGAAGTTTCAAGTACACTTCTGTGGGGAATACAATATACAATATGGCAGCCATGTGAATTCTACATTTGCTTTTTTTTTTTAAGCTCATGGTTCCGTGCATCAAAATTCAGTGTTAATAAAAATCTAACCATATGCAACAGTATGCAGGTATTTATTTACTGCAAAGTCACTCTACATGTTTCGGGTGTCACAGCACCCATCATCAGGAGTACTAAAAACTGTAACCGCAATCTCCGGTACAGGTCATAATATTGGTACAGCTACTTCCCTCCAACGTGGCCTAATCAGGCCACGTTGGAGGGAAACATGTAGAGTGACTTTGCAGTAAATAAATATCTGCATACTGTTGCATCCGGTTGGATTTTTATTAACACTCTATATTTGCTGTTACTGTAACTAGAGAAATGAGATATACACACTTGTATGGGCACCAAAAGACAATTACCAGTAACATAAACAATTCTGATGTTTATTTGATAATTCTTAAGTGGTGTAAATTATATCCAATAACAAGCTTAATACTGTTTGTAACATGTTAAACTATAGTCACTCCATTAATATCAAGAGGGTTCACAAATGCAGAAATATATAAATATTTATCCAAAGTTCTTCCCAGAGCTTTTTGCCATAGGAAGGCAATGAAAATTGGTACATGGAGACTTACCTTGACAGGAACTACAGGCTCCGGCTGCTTTGTGAATACAATGCGGCCATCCAGGAATGGAGGAACGATGTTGTGCACCAACAGATGCACTCGATCCACGTTCTCTTCATCGAAGTCTTCATCCACATCAACAGAATGGACCACACCACTCGTCAGCATCCTGTTTCGTTCCCAAAGTTCATTGTCCTGGAAACACATTCTTTGTGTCAAATAACGAAGTCCACTCACACAACAAAATATGAGGCCTAGCATATCTTTGCAGTAGATGCACACAATTCATAAGTGAAAGAACAATGACATACCAGATCCATCTGTCTGACTGATTCATCTCAGTAAGTACTCAACCAAGTGCAATGACATTTAGTACTGAGTGTTCCAGAGTGAAAATTGTCTGCATAATAGCAAATAATTCCTTTGGACAATAAGTGTACTCCACTACAATACACCTTTCCACTCTAGTCACATTTTAGTACCGGCAAGCCCACTGTGACATTATAATCTACACTTACTTAATTACTCCATGGTGCAGAGTCCTTCTTGAGCAGCTAACTGGTTTGCAGCTATTCAAAAAACTCCCCACATTTCACGGAACCCGTAGGTTCATTACCGCATTCACAAGCGTCCGCCACCTATCTCTATCCTGGGCCCGCCCAATCTAGTCCATATACCCACATCCCACCTCCTGGAGATCCATCCTAATATTATCCACCCATCTATGCCTAGGTCTCCCCAGTGGTCTCAGTCCCTCCAGTTTCCCCACCAAGACCCTATACACCCCCCTCTCCTCACCCACATGCGCCACCGCCCAGCCCATCTCATTCTTCTCGATTTTATCACCCACACAATATTGGGTGAGGAGTACAAATCATTTAGCTCCTCATTATAATCTATAAAAGAAAAAATTCCCACACCTAGTAACTTTATTAAGAATGTTCTTTAGGACACCCATATTAGAAGCCAACTATATGGACAAGTCACCTTGTTGATCTGTCGCTGCTGCGCTGACATTCGCTTCTTCCTTCTTTGTTCTAACTGTTCTTCCTTCTTTTTTGTGTAGTCCTCACTCAGATTGGCAAATGGGTTGTTGTCATCATCATACCCTTCATCCATTGCATACCACTCCCTGTCCAGTCTCCTCTGTTCCTCCTCCCACAGCTCCCGATCCTCATTTGATGCCCACTGCACATCATTCTCTAAATGACAACACAGAGAAACAAACAAAACATTAGGAACTAATATCTCAACAACAGAGTCCAACACTGGACACAATTCAGTGCTGGTCCCATGCATATCTATCTCTCTCTGTGTGTCCCACGTGCGCATGCGTTCATGTGGATCTTATGTAATGATGCTGTCAAATGCTATAATATAACATCAAAGGTGTACAGTGCAATGCTGGAACAGGGACAGGGAAATACTGAGGTGCTCAGAAAAAAAAAACCAAACCTGTGCCACCTTACCCACCACAAATTTCCCACAACTTCACCTGGTATCAAATATGAACCTCATAAGTCACATCACAATATGCAAACCTTCCTTGAAGAAGAGAGTTATGTGATACAAGGGGGTGATCTGAAAGGGGGACAGGAATTATCGTTATTAAGGAGTATCATAACGGCAAACCTACAAATGTAAGAAAATTCCAAGAGAAAGAAGAAAATATTCACAAGCTGAGCCAAAAACTGATTAACAATTTTAAAAATTGTTTGAAAGTGCAGTTATCAGTCCATCCACCTGCCTCTCACTCTGTTTGCATGCGTCTTGTCTGAAACCAATAATGAATTTTCATTAAATCTGGTAGTGGAAGTTTTACACTAAGCACTGTCTAGCAAGTTCAGCTTTGGTTCACACTGGTTAACATATAAAGTCTTATCTTACATAATGTTTAAATTGAAATTAATGATTGTCTCAATCTCAGAAAATTATCATCACACCAAAACATATGCAATATGAAACACACAGAAAAATACAAACAAAAATACTCGGTCTATACAGTGAGAATCACTTCGTTACAACATGTATGTACCTATGACAGAAAAGATTTTTTAACGCCTGTGTTCATATGTATTTCTTCCCATTGTCGAAACAAAATCCGTATTATTAAATATTTGTGTATTTCATTTTAACCACCTTTCCCAGGTAATGGTGTAGCTCCAGTTTTCTTTCTGTCTCGGGCCCAGGAGTTGTACTTGTGGGCTGGTGTAGGTCGTGGAGTATCGTCATGCCTCTGTTTGCGATCTGGCCTGTCTGTGCCTCTTCGAGAACTTCTCTCTGACCAATCACCATCAGGTCGTCCCGCAACTGGTGTAGGCAAGTCCCAGCTGGAGCGACGAGAAGGAACGGGGTCGTCTTCATCCCAGCTGGTTCTAAGGAAGATACATTAAAAAAAAAAGTTTAACTTTGAGCTAACTGTACCACACATGCAATGGAGCCCTGGGACTCAAATACCACATTCTGGTTTGGTTAAATGTGTAACTGCTATTCACAGGATGGATGTTCTCTAGGCAAGGACTTCTGACAATGTAATCATCTATAATCAACAGTAACTATGAAGTACAGAATCATTTTCCTTCAACTTGTATTCTAAACACATAAAGCGTAAGATGCAGAGAATTATAAGATTGCATGTTGTTTTATGTGGGTGTGAAACTTGGTCACTCATATTAAAGCAGGATTAGGCCTACAGGGTGAGAGTGTTCAAGAACAGGGTGTTCAGGAAAATACTCGACCTAGGTCAGAGGAAATAACATGAGGCTGGAGAAAATTACATTATCAGTAGCTTCATGATTCACACTACTAGTGATATACAGTTACAGTAATTGAACCAAGGAGGATGACACACATGGGGCATACAGAATGCATCTGAGGGAAGAGAAATGCATACAGGGTTTCTGGTAAAAACCTCAAGGAAAGAGATATTTTTGAAGAGATTCGGACAAATGAGTCCTACAAACAGGATGGGAATGTGTGAACTACAATCATGCGGCTCAGGATAAAGACAAGTGGCAAACTTTTGTGACCACAGTAATGAACCTTCAGCTTCCATAAAGTATAGCAATTTCTTGACTAGCTAATGATCTATTAAGCAGCAGGAGGATTCCAAAATATCAATTGCAAAAGATATATACATAAGTGAAAGTAGTAATGACCTATTTTTATGACCTTTTCATAATTTACCTTGAGGAGAGCTGATCTCCAGACACAGGAACTCCAGAATATAAAGCAAGACCGCTAACCACGTGCTCTTAAATTTCAGTCAATGAAAAACTGTTTCAGGATCTAAAAGATATATGCACACAAAAAGTTTGTACTTTTCTGGTCAAACATGTAACATTTTCCAGTCCAAGTACAAAGGTACCAACTCCGCACCAAGTGCCATTACTTACACAGCAGCACTCACCTAGATGGCGAGTCCTTTATCTTGATATTTGGAGTGAGAGGCTCGTCTTTAAAGCGTGGTGTTTCATTCCAATCTGACCTGGAAGACCGCCTGTCTTGACCACTCCTGACTGAACTTCTCTGGCTGTCCCTGTCTCGACCTATCCCATCCCAGTGATCTCGTCGTCTATTCCTATCTGAAACAGCATTAAAGTAAAGGTAAAGTGATCCCATTACAGGCCCGGTGTGGCCCAGAGGGTGGGTAGAGGTATCGCTCTACTCTTCCATGGCCACTGCACTAGAAGAGGGTGAGTGGTCAGCAGCATGCTCAGGCCACACTTTACCCCCGGGAAAGACCCGGTACCCATTTTACAGGAGGCTGGGTCGGCCCCAGGGCCAGTCTGGACGGGCAGAAAATCTCGTCCCCACTGGGATTCAATCACAGACTGTCCAGCCCGTAGGCAGTCACTGTACCGACTGAGCTACCCGGCCCACAGAACTGAAAGTAGCAATTCATATAAGAAATAAATTGTAATTAACTGTTATGCATGGGGTCTAAGAGGAAGTGATGTGATGCTCCTTGAGAGCTACCATAACCTCTCCTTCCCAAACACCCAACCTCACCTTCGAGTGGCGGACTCTGTTAACACAGACGAGGCTCTGGTGACCGAGTATAGGCGGGATAACCTTACCAACTGCTGTGGAGGAAATGCCATAGACATCCAGGTGTTTGTAGAAGTGGCAGCCTGATGCCAAGAAGGTGGAAGCCCCACCATCAGGATAGGTCAGGCAGGCTAACAACCTACCTGCACCAAAATCTCATTGTTTTCAATAAGTCTATGAGAAAGAAAAGCCGGACTGACTATCTGTTGACGAACCAATGCTCTCGAGTGAAGACACGAATTGGACAATATAATGTTCATACATTATACCAAAAAGGTAGACTGGCCCAGTTAAATAAGATCATGGGAGAATATAAGATTGCTGTCATGGGTGTTAGTGAAATAAGATGGAATGGCAGTGGAAGAACAGAGACTACAAATGGTAATGTTTTTCTATATTCAGGAATGCCCAACGCAGATGATGATCATATAAGAGGAGTAGGGATCTTAGTAAATAAAAATATAAGGGGTGCATCGTTAGAATGGAACCCAGTATCAGAAAGGATCATTACAGTTAGAATCCAAACCAAATTAAGGAAAATGTCTATAGTACAATGCTATGCCCCTACGGAGAATACCGAACTTAGCGAGAAGGAAGCCTTCTATAGCCTTCAGGATAAAACCTTAATGGATATAAGGAGAAGTGATATAATTGTAATGATGGGCGACTTCAATGCACAAGTGTGGAACAATAATCAGGACACTGAACATGTAATGGGTAGGCATGGAATGCCTTGTGATAAGGAGAATGAGAAAGGACAACATTTGATCAAACTTTGTGGGAAGCATGGCCTTGTTATTGGTGGTACAATCTTCCCACATAAAGGACACAAAGTGACATGGATATCCGCAGACAAAGACAAGCAAGGGGGAAACCAAATTGATCATATATGTACGAGGTCTGTTAGAAAAGTATCCGACCGTATTTTTTTATGCGAACACCTGATGGATTATAATCTAGCGCGCTTGCATGAGCCGACCTTGAACCTTAGTGCGCATGCGTGAATTTTTT
>Ga0136643_10001671_pt1 | contig 27588 bp, 9 predicted proteins | sample TergutLab28metaG_FD_96883 | JGI IMG/M metagenome (GOLD analysis project Ga0136643, IMG submission 96883) | Labiotermes labralis P1 segment gut microbial communities from Petit-Saut dam, French Guiana - Lab288 P1 (version 3) (version 3) | ecosystem: Host-associated > Arthropoda: Insects >... | reverse complement strand
TACTCCTGATGATGGGTGCTGTGACACCCGAAACATGTAGAGTGACTTTGCAGTAAATAAATATCTGCATACTGTTGCATCTGGTTGGATTTTTATTAACACTGAATTAAGATGCACGGAACCTGAGTTTAAAAAATAAACTTGTTTCTTTTGTTTCAGGCGTATGTCTCCTGTGCCTTGGGCATTCACAATGTTGGCTACGTTATGATCTGTTTTGGTGTCGTCAATGCCATCTGTTCAGTTATCTTCGGATCTGCCATGAAATTCGTCGGTCGAGTACCTATAATGGTTCTTGGTGTCCTGGTTCATGCATGTCTGGTGATCGTATTGCTCTTCTGGAGGCCTCACCCAGACGCTCCTATCGTATTCTTCGCCATTTCCGGCCTGTGGGGAGTAGGAGATGCTGTTTGGCAGACACAAGTGAACGGTAAATAATACTGAATTATTCTTATCTAAGTTGTGGTTGTATAAACCAAAGGTTCAAAGCCTAAAACTTCAAAAATCCGCCGTTCGACACGTTCTTGAGCCAATCCCGTTTCATCTTCCATAATCACAACCTGTCCGTTGATAATGTTTGGTATTTTATAATTTCTAACTTATCAGCTGGAGTTATTTACTGTTCCTTTGACTTAATCTAAGAAAGAAGTAGACTCTGTTGTCTGTCATAACGCTAATTTTCTTTAGAGCACAACCGCATAAATAATGACGAAGGAAGTGTAGATTTACTAATTAAACTTATTTCGAATTTAAACTGCGACATCTGGCGTGCCTACCGCGTAGATAAATCGGGGATGTGCAGTAACCTTTCTGGAAAAATTCAGCAATTCCACTTTTCTTCAGCCCCAGGCCTTCAACGTTTGACAGAAGATCAGTTTAAAAAAAAAATTTATATATAACAGTTATTTACTCAGTTTCCAAAACTCCAAATAAGACGTTCTTTATTGGAGTACAATTTAACAAGCTGTTTCTAATTTTCTTTTCGGATTTTATGTAATGTTGGAATCCTGTTGGCGGATAAAGGAAATCGCGTTTGAGATCGGCCTCTTTCGACCAACCTGACTCGAGAGCATACTGCACAATGTATTATTATTATTGTTGTTGTTCTTTTTGTTATTGTTGTTGTTGTTCTACTTCTTCTTCTTCTACCATTGGCGCTACAGCCCACTGTGGGCTTTGGTCTGTCGAAGAATGGCCTTCCATTTTTTTCCTATCTGCCACCAACTCTCTCCATCTTCTTACTCCCAGCATGTTGTTGTTGTTGTTAATAAAGATAAAATCCCTGTGTCTAATTAAACACCGCACTAAGGGGCAGAAGTCGTAAGCCTGACGACAGAGAGATGTGAGTCTTAAATCACTGTGGCAAGGACAGCCGGTCTGAAAGCGCCAGGAAGAAAAGCAATTTGGACAACCCGTGCAACATCCCAACTAGGCCTTAGGCCGCCTCATTGTTAAGGTTTCCAGAACATACACAAACACCCGGTAGCACAACTGTGAACGAGTAATCAGATCATCGCAGAGGCCGCTACCTACACAACGCACAATAAACACGTGAGACGAATATCCACGCCCTCAGCAGGACTCGAGCCCGCGATCCAAGCAATCAAGCAGCCGCAGACCTACGCCTCAGACCGCAAGGCCACCGGAATCCTGTACGCGGCTAATATGCCCACTAATCTAATGAAAACAAGCAGCTCACAATTACTGCCACACATCAGATTTTTCCTGTTATTTCGTCCGTTTCAGACGTATATCCACTTGGCCGCACTTAACCCTTTAAAGCCCAGGCGCTTCTTTATATACCACCGTGTTTACCGTTAAAAATTTTCACGTTCTGCCTACAGAATATATATATATATATGTATATATATATATATATATATATATATACTTCGTAGGTATCTCAGATAAAACAGCGGTTATTTATCTTTACGATATTAACTGATCGGTTTGAGTAACCGATATGGAATGTTTACTGCGCAGTAAGAATTGAAATTTTAAGTGAAATTAAATTATTTTAGTCGTTATAGGATTAACTCTGAAATTGTCCCGTTTACGTAATAGATAAATCACTCTTAGAAATTGAACATAAACTGCAAACTGCTCTGAAATGAACCCGCTTGCTGGTAAACATTTCCGTATTCCTTTCAAATATATATCCGTAAATTGAACTTCGAGAGATGGTTAATATCAGGAAGATGAAGAACAACTTGTACTGTACTAACCGCAGTTTGTCGCACTTTCTCCTTACGCGGTAGGGACAGGTTTGTCATGCAATCAATGGCAGCACTATTAACTTTTCGTACTTCCGACTAGCGAAAGCGTCAGTTCTTCACCCGGGTTTTTCTTACAAAACTGTACGGGAATAATGTAACTTCTTCCTTGTGTTTAAAGTCCTCTGAATATGATGTTTATTGGACCGTGCATCACTGTGATAACTGAAGAATAAAAAAGTGTCCGGTTTGCAGGCCAGAGCCTGCAAACCAAGAACGATAAGACCAATGTGGTAATCAACATTATAGTCGCGAGCTCCTGATGATGGGCATAGTAATGCCCGAAACATGTTGAGCCTATAAGAAGTACAATAAAATAAAAAGGGGCATTTAGTTTGTTTTTATTCTTCAGTTATTCACTGAATATATTTCCTTTTATCAGCCCGCAGATATCTTCTTAACCCTGAAAACGCCTATTGCCGTCTATGCCCGTCTATACGTCCGTGTTTGACGTCATTTATTGAGTCACTCAGTCAGTTAGTTGGCTCTTTATTTAACTTCTCGAAAAGTGGACACTTAAGTTGGATTGTATGAACATAATCGTTAAGAATTCGGATATGGACGGATCTAGTAGGGTAATGGTTCTCGATAGAAGAAGTATCGAACTTCCAGTTTATGGTACTGTAAGTGAGTGAATAATCAAGCTGTCAGTGAGCTCGTTACGCCTGGACACATTGATCGATGTGCTCCTTCACCTCAATACATGTTGCAGTCGACGGCCGTCCAGGACCCACGTCATCAACTGTCAATGTCTGGCCTCCTTCAAATCTGCCTACACATTAATAAACCTTCCTCCGGCTAATATAGGCAATGCCGTACATAAGTGTTATTATTCCATAAATTCCACTAGTCTTCACACATCTGATCACAAAATAATATTCTTTTTGTGCACCCTACCAATGGAAAATTGTGCTCAACGTGTCAAAGTATTATCGTTGATATAAAGATACAGGGGACTCCAGTAAGGATTTTACGGAGGGCTCCAGTTAAGAAAAACTTCGGTAGAAGGCAACTGTACGTAGTAACTTTGCCATTTATACCTGGGTTCCTTTTCGTTTGGACCAGGAGGTAATTAGGAATTAGATATGGGGGGCCATCTGGAACTTTGTTGAAGGAACAGGGCTCCTTTTAACTTAATATAGAATATGGGGCACAAAGGGCCTGTCTTAAGGCCTAGGTGCATCGGACACTGAAGGGCTCGAACCCGATTATTATTCTATTCATTGATATAAAGATAATCAAAACCAAGGAGATTTGGTTAAGGACAAACTTAAGTTATTTTTGTACACCATCTTTTCAGTGCTACCATTATCATATTTAAGCAAAATTAAAATTTCTTTAATTTTGGGTTTCATTCTTATATCCGAAATAAAATTCTGACCCGGTGTAATGACGGAATATGGATGTTGCAAGAGAGAGCTCCTGCGAACAGGAAGGGAATGAAAGACAACATTTACAATTAAGTGCGTAACTTATTGCGCTCAAGAATGGGCCTGTCAGAAAACACCGGAGACATTTGAGGAATAAATTGACGGACATATCCTGTCTGAAATCGGAAACGTGAATTCATTGTGTGGAATTTGTCCAACATCAGTACGTTAATTCATACCGCTGCATAATTCCACATTAAATCTAAAGTGACCGGCTATGTTCAAATCTAACCCCTTCAGCAAGGAACAATTGTTTCTATTACAGCCACTGTTCCGCCCCCTTCGCGAAGTGATGAAGCAGGTGGTTCGAATTACGAAATGACCCCAGGTCATGTAAATTTGTTAGTTCTCAGTCGCTGTTGACGTCACGTACAGGAACTAGTCATTTAAATGAGTATAATACATAAATGTACCACATTTACTGATGTATAAAGAAATTAAAGAAGAATTAAAATATCTTTATTTTAATTATTCGTGTTGAATGAGAGAAATAAAATGTTCTTAAAATACGTAGAAGCTGCTGCAATTATAAAAAATATACGTAATTGGCAGAAGGGCATATTCTCGACTCTCAAAGACGGTAATGTGTACAATTCCTTTACGCTCAATTCTGTGGAATTATCCGTACCACTGATCTAACGCATTCCGCAAAAATACACGAAATCTCATATACCTGACCTTCATGTAAATAATACTTAAAAATCCCAATTTTACTTCACAGTACACGCATTGCACCTTCATTAAACTAATCAAAAGGAAAATGTTGTTTAGGGAAAATACCGGTGTTTGTTGCGAGAATCATACGAAACATATGAACACTCAAAATGCAGAGCTTCTTGTGTGAAAGTTGGAAGTGTGTGGTGTGTGGTGTGTGGTGTGGTGCGAAGTGTGTGTGTGTGTGTGTGTGTGTGTTTTTTTTTGGTGTGGTGTGGTGTGTTGTGGTGGTGGTGGTGGTGGTGGTGTGAGGTGTGTGTGTGTAAAAATGGATGTGCTTTGAAAATTAATAATCAGATGATTACCTAAAAACTGTACAGTTAATATGTGACATTATTTTAATACATGTTAAGCTATAAATATTTAAAAATAATTGCCTTCATCGTTGAATGTAACATAGTCTCTTGAACTATGCGCCATGTTACACTGAACGTACACCCTGGACGCTAGAGAAAGCGTGGTGAAGAACCCGTTTGACATGGACTGTAAACTTGTGCTATAAGAGGGGTGTAACTTGTGAGAAATGCCGGTTTAAATTTCCTTCATTATTGAGCTGTTCAGATAAAGAACACATGGAAGAGAAGGGTAGCAAGCATGGCGCGAGGAGAAATCCTTAGAAAATTTATTTCGAAAACCTCAAATGAATTAATCACTTCAGAAATGTAGGCGAGACACTGTTAAATCTTACAAAAATCGAATGTGGATATATAGAATGGATTCACCTTCAACAGGATAGGGTGCAACTGCGAGCTTGTGTGTGAATGAAAATTAATATAGTATTAAATCATTTGCCCTGGGACAAATGATTTTATTTTATGTATTCCATGTATGTAAACACGATGGGATCCCAAAGTGTGCATAGCATCTTGTGACTCAAATGACAAAAATAGGCCTGAAGATGACCAGTCTATAGTCGAAACATGTAGCCTATGTAAGTGCCTTAAGTAATAAAGTAGATGTGCTGACATACACTATTTAATATTATATTACGCTTATAAGCACATCGTGATGCTTCCATTAAAAAAAAAAAAGAATGAAAATTAACCTTTGTGAGAAGTTAATAGCCCCTGCCTATTCAGTACCGTGTTCAGAACATCCCGCAGATGCACAATTAATAATTCTCCGAAGTCACCCTTTCACAAAATTTTTTAACCCTGTTTTAAATATCCCTCTCATACTAGGACAAGCAGGTGATCTTATTCCTGCAGGATTTTCGACCAAAATGTTGTAATCTTGGATGACACCTTCCAGTTATGTCCTTATTATCGATAGGGTGTTAATTATCCGACCAAACACAACCATACAGATCTAGTATATTTGTCTTTCACTATAAACTACTACTACATGTTTCGGCTGTCCAGATCAGCCATCGTCATGTAGGTGCCGGATACATAATAGGAATATCAAGGGAGACAGACCTCTCTTTACATTGGTACAAACTACAACAATGTTATTCCAAGAAACGGAATAATAAGGTTGCGTTAGAGAATTCCTTAGGCATAAGTAAGTAAGGTAATCAGAGTGAAACTGTGATAAAAATAAGATAAAAATAAGGTAAAGTATGATAAAAAACAGATAAAATTAGTATTGGAAAAGCCTCCGCAGTCTATATTTTTAGAACAATATCTACTGTTGTACGTATATTGACGTAAATTCCGACGTCTACGTTAATGGTAAACTTGAAATGGAACTCTCGAGTGGTATCGCTTGTTCTTGATCTTATGTTTCCATGTAAAGGGGAGTAAGCTGGACAAGCGATACCACTCGAGAGTTACATTTCAAGATAACCGTAAATCAAGACGTCAGAATTTACGCCAATAAAAGTACATTGCTAGATACTGCTCTAAAAAACATTGACTGCGAAGGTTTTTCCAGTACTTTAATCCTTTTATTTTTCTGTCACACTTTACTTTGTTTTCATCTCAATTCTATTACAGTTTCACATTGATTATACTTAAGGAATTCTGTAACACAACTGTGCATTAATTTTAACTTTATTATTCCGTTTTTTAAATAATATTGTAATAATATACACCAATGTAAAGAGAGGCCTGTCTCCTTTTATATTCCTTTTGTGTATCCGCCACCTACCTGATGACTGCTGATCTGGACAGCCGAAACATGTTGATAATAAAAGTCTAATTTACTAGATCTGTATGATTGATTTGATCGGATAATTAACACCTCATAAAAATGTTGTAAACATTTCTCATCCTTATCACTTCTGCTACATGTCCCGCCTATCTAATCCTGTTTGAAATTATCACTGAAATAAATTTTGGTAAAGAGTACAAGTATTAAAGCTATTTATTACCTAATTCCTTCCATCCCCTTGTTCGCCCCCTCTCCCAGTTTCAAACATTCTCTTTTGTTCAACTGTTCATTCACAACACCAACAAATGCAGCTTTGATACATAAAAATAAAATATTAATTATTCGTACGTGTTTCAGCGCCACTTACGCCAAATTAGGGAGTTCTATGCCAAAATTTAAAACTTAGTACAATATAACAGATTAAAAAACTAATTCTTATTATATTACAGTATTCTTGTAGCTAAAGTAAAAACCGTAGGTACCACGAACTGCAATTAGAATAGTTTTTGTAAAAGCATAATGTACTAGAACAATAAGACTATAGTATAAATGAAGGCGATTTCATTACATAGAGTTAAGGTGGTCGCGTAAAGAAAAACCAACTTGATGCACAACATGTAACGTAGTATATTTTGTCAACCTCTACATGTTTCGGGCGTATCTAGGCCCATTATCAGGAGTTACAACCGTATGAATGCAACAATTGGTACTTACTATTTTTTTAGATGACTGTCTGTTGTCCTGGACAACAGACAACATGATTATATCGAGATGCACGATCAAGAAAACATAAAAAATTTAAGGTGGTGTGTAACATAAAGAGGTGCATATGTTGTTGTCATGAATGAACAACTTAATTCAAACAAAGCGCAAGGAATAAATAACGCAACAATTTTGTTCTCTATTTTAGTGTAACTACTCCCAAAACTGTGCCCTTCCTGACACAATTTTTATTCCAAAAAATGTGACAGACTTTCATTGTGAAGAAAAATTATAGGCCTAGGCTATAATTATTGTCTGCCTATATAATGCGCACAAATGAGTGAGGAGTGATTGAGTGTGTAGGAAAAACAGCTGGGATAGATTGTTGCCTTTCACTTCATACCACCTAAAGGCTGCACATTCCACATTCCGTTCTTATCTGAATACATCGGATCGAGTTCGCGCCTCTTATAGGCCACTTCATACCCCGGTGGCCCTGAAATTTCAAGGAGAGATTTCATGGAAGTGCTATATAAGCACGCTGAATTCCAACATAACATTGAAACAGCTAGGTATTTATAGCAATATCTGCATTTAGAAACTCAAAATTGACTAATATCTTCTTCTTCAGGGGTACGGAGGATTCCATAATTTATAACGCATTAAACGAAAGAAAAACTCGCATTCTTGTTATGCAAGGAAATGTTGAGATGAAGCCACTTCTAAAGCGCTTCAGTCTATATGATAAACATGTCAAGGAGCACAGTCTTTCTTGTAAAGCTTACAGTCAACCATCTGGTTAAGAAACACTCCTTCTTGTATATCAGCTGAATGCTTATTGGCAGTCTCATAAAATAATTCGCATCCAGTTGTGTCTGAGGCTAACGAAAACCATAATATCACATCCAATTTTGTCTCAGGCTAACGAACACCGCTACCTCACATCCACTTGTGTCTGAGGCTAACAAACACCTTAATCTCATATCCACTTTCTTACAGTGATAAATATACAATTTGTATGTGTTTTCAGCTACTGGAAACAATTCCAGAAATTACTTAATTTCGGTACTACCTGTGGTTCATTTATAAATTCTCTTGACACCCTCCAGTTTTCTCTTTCAATAAAAGTCGTCGTTTTGGAAGTATGCTACGTATCAAAGTGTTAAAACAGTGTATTCTGCATATTCATCCCTACAATAATTTCATAGCAACTGAAACTTAAAATAGCTTATAACTTAAAGCGTCTTATGAAAGGCGAAAGCAAATAAAAAGTCGATTCATTTTCCCTCCTACACTTCGCACAATTTCTTATTAATTCCAGACCACAAACCGTCCAATGAAAAATATTTTTTCTTCCGTCTTTGGATGTTTTGGAAGAAACAGACGAAAAAGTATAGCTCTTATACGAGTTGAATATAACTACAAAATCCAAAATCCGGCAAGTGAAAAAAAAATCTTCTCGTGACCTTCGCCAAACAATTTCCAGCTGGTAACGATTTTCTGCGATTTATTTAAAAATACATCCAGGTCAATAAAACGGACTTATTCCCAGAGTCCTATTTTATAGCTAAAGCATATCTGGTGTAAATCATTAAAAAAATACCTACGCCCGTATTCGATACAAAAAGGTGCAGTGTGAAAAGCGGCGGAAAGCAGCCACGAGTGCCCAGTTCTACTAGCGCTGTGCTTCTGTACTTTCTCAATCGTCTGTTATTCCGAACAGAACAAATCGTTTCGGAACCCAAATCTGTTTTCGCCCTCAGGTTAAAATGGAGGCAGACACCTACTCAGGCGGTTCCCTTAGGAAGGGCTAATCTAAGCCACTAGACCAACTTCTCCGCATTGGATCATATACGCCTGCATCATTGCTGATTAAATTTTAGGCCAGGTATCAGTTCCAAGCTTTGTTCAATGATCGTTACGCTATGAAAGCTTGGTTAGCTCTGTTTCCTGCAGTTAGGTCTACAAATAAAATTGCACACTTCCTGTTCGGAATTTTGTCGCTGCATGGCTGTAAACTGCATCCTTGCAACTGACGTTTCCAGTCATCTGACCTGCTTTGTCATGCAGAAAATTATATCGAAATTTCAGTTGACTGTGAACATTGATGTATGGTAATTCATGTTACATCACTGACTTCATCGTCATGCGTTTAATGCTGGTAAGGTTAAGCCGTTCCTTTTTTCAAGCAATCATATGTATTGTGGATTGAAAGTAAAAGTTCCATGTCTTCTTAACCTCAGCATTGCATGGAAGTGGTATTTAATTAGCTCGACGTTAGTTTCATCACCACCTGCAGCTTTCTTGTCCTTCGTTGTTTTGCAAGACATTGGTTGCTTTCCATATTCTAACTCATCTACTATTCTCTTGATATTTCATCCGCGTCGGAGAAAAATTTTCTGTGCATTCTGTCCAGAAGCCGATGAGAGTACCGATCGAGCACTGGAATCGTGGTTTCGGACCCAACCGGAGGAAAGGTTCAATGTGTTCTCTCCGTCCGCCTTTTGCTGTATTTAAGACCGACGGTTATAAACATTATGCGACCAGGAAAATGGGAGGACCAGGGACCGCATTGGCCTATAGCGCCACAGAGACAGACATATAGGGGGGCAGATAAATAGGTATAAGGGCAAAGAGACATAGACAGACATTCAGATATTTAGATACATATGGACATAGTTAGACAGATACATAGAAGGTAGTCAGGGAGGGATGGATTATCTGGGATAGATGAATGGATGGAGGGACGGACAGACCTCCAGACAGCCGGTTGGATGGATAGATATGCTGTACACAGTGAATTTGCCGTTGTTCATTGTTCAGTTGTATGTAAGAAGTGCACAGTGGGGCTTCGGGTACTCATGGCTGTCAGTATGGAGATTACTATCGTTGGGGTTTACCACCGTCTCAGGTGAACTTACTGCCCTGAATATGGAGCATGTACTTTCGAAAGGTTAATAGAAGTATGCCAGAATGCACATTGCCAAATTCCAGACGACACCGTTCTTTTTTACATTCCATAATTTGCACTATGTTATAAATGGCAAAAGTAAATTACGTGTATGTTATGATGCCAGGCAGTGGGTTGAAACTGGGCATAGCGTAAAAGTTAAGTGGATGATTGAGAACGAACAAGGCGATGATAACTACTGACACTTTGCTTGTTCCAGGGATCTACGGGACACTGTTCCGTAGGAACAAAGAGGCAGCATTCAGCAACTACCGACTGTGGGAGTCAACAGGTTTCGTCATTGCGTATGCATACAGCACGCACTTGTGCGCACGCATGAAGCTGTACGTCATGCTTTCCGTCCTGATAGTAGGGTTCGCGGGTTACGTCGCCGTCGAGATCGTGCACAAGAGGAAGGCTATGCGAAGGAAGAAGCTAGCCGAAGACCCGAAGGCAGCAGCCGCCGCTGCAGCAGAGCTGGCGAGGCAAAACAAGACCGAAGAAACTGATGATGAGAAAGATGACATTGACGATAAAATCATAATCACCCATCTATAATAGCATTCACAATTCCATAAACGTGTTCGTACTTTTAAATAGAAGTGAAATGTTTTGAGCAGTGAAATCTTCAAGCAAGTATTGAAACGCTGGATCTCTTGGTGAAACTTACTGACAAAAACTACTTGTCATATTGAACAAGAGTAGAGTTCCTAAGAATATGACTGCAGTGCAGCGCGTACGGTATAGAATTTGCAGGACTGAGTCTGTGCGAGAGTAATAGCTGGGCAATAACGTGACAGTCGTGAAGAGGAGCTGTAAATTCACCCACACACGTTTTTAAAACAGCGCAAACGCGGAAGTTTATCCGCCTGGCCTTCAGGTGAACCGGTTTGCTGAGACAGATCATTGTCTGGACACTTGCCGTTCAAGCGAGAGAACTGGAGTCCAATGGCCTTCTCAGTTGTGTGGATCGAATGAAATAACACACTCCAGGCAGAGGGAAAGACCCTCCGAAAAAAAAGCACATTAAGCAGAAAAAGGTCAAATTAAAGTAATTACAGCAATACGTGGATTACTGTGTATCAGGTAGTACAATGGAATGTACCAAATATACTCCTCACTGTAAAGTAGATTGCCTCAATTAGCAAATAATTTAGCCGAAGTTGAAATTTGTTCTACTGGGTGTAGCGTTAATGTGGTAGAAATAATCTGCAGTTTCGTCATCTAGGAAAAAAATAACAGTTGACCCCAATGTATCTAATCGAAGAGTTGAATGATTGCTTATTCTCTTCATTCCATAGCCATAGCCCAAGTTTAGTAGCATGAGTTCTTAGACATAAAAAAAGTCCACTAATTTTGTTTGTGCCTTTCCATTTCGCTTAATTTTGGGATGAATAAGGTCTTACTGCAAAATTTGTCATGTGCCCTAGATTGCATACTAGTCAGATAACAGTAGCGAACAGTATTTTTATAACTTTGAGGCCCTCGTTCTTCTGGTATATGACGTACCAGAAGATAGAAGGCCTCAACTATACTGCGGCGGAAGCCTCAAATCTCGAATAGTAGTTTTATAACCTTCTTAAGCGAAATACAAATACCTACTGCAGCACTATATTGTCTACACACTAATTTTGTGAAATAAGGGTCTGTTTCATGGTGTGACTGGAAATAGTCTTCAGCACGAACTGACGGGATATTTCGGCGCTGAAGAACGCCCAGGCTTGAACACGTATTTCTTGGAATGCTCAAAGTGCTCAGCACTGTAATGTTGTCCATTCAGTGAGACTAGTTTCATGTCTCCGAACTGGTAAAGGTTAATGGTCAATTACAAAGCCAATGTAAGTAATGTGAACTCACTAACTTGTTCAAAATAAACTTTATTATCCCCTTGCAAATCATGCATTACGACTTCCAACAGTGCATCTGTAATTGAAATAACGCTACAGATTTATTTAGACAAGAAAAAGTCCGTAACTAAGCCGAGCGAAGCATCTTATTCACAAATGTTGCAGATCTTGTTAATACAAAATGTCTTATTTTGTGACAAAGAGAAAGGGAGTTTAAATGAATTACAGTCCCAGGTGTGTGGTTTAACAAGAGAAGCATGCGAGAAATTGATAATATTTAATACCACACATAGCTTAGCAAATTTCTCATTTCCATTACGTAGGCTAGATGAAAACTGGACAGTTCTGTTAGTAAATAGCCTGACTATCTGTTGTATAAATCAACTAGTTCACATCCTTATACATAGTCGGAAAGCGTGCTGATGAGGAGTGTGTTCGAACCCGGTGACTTCTTGTTATAGAATACTCTCTTGTCAGCTTGGCTGCAGATCTGCCATAGCAGCCACACGTGAAGAAAATGGTTCAATACTACCAGTTTTACAATTTTTATGGAAATATTGTTGCGTGGATTACGCTTAACGTTTTTTAACCTAAAGGAGTCAGTCACATAATGTCAAACACGTGAGTTTCCTCACGTGCAGCTTACTTTATAAAGAGTGTGAATACAATGGAGGTCACAGAGTTTATACGAGGTATATATACTGCGTTCAGAAACATTCAAACTTTTGATCTGTAATGTAAAATTTTTGGAATTGTAAATAAACAAATAAATGTAGTGGGATTGACCAGACCCTCATGTCTCACCTCACGTTCGGGACTTGGAAAAACCTCCTCCAAAACTCGACTTCGACTAGACTTCTTTCAGAGCATTTGTGGGGTGGATATAGATACATAGAAGAGCCGAGATAATAGTGACTAAGGTAAGGGCTAAATAACCCAGATATCGCAGCTAAATACCGACACATGCAAGGAATTTTCGTCTTCTCCAAAGCGTCCAACCGGTTGAGGGACCTACCCAGCTTCCTATTCAGTGCCTACCAAGGTAACTTTCCCAGGGGTAGGCGGCCTAGGAGTAAAACCGACCTTACCTTCATCGGGTTTCGGGGTTAAGAATTAGTGGGTTTATACTTCCTTTCCGCGAATGCATTCGTGGCGTGCCAAACAACTTCATCTATTTATAAACACAAGAAAGTAGCATCATGCGAAATGGGAAGAAAATTTAAGATTTAAAAAACTGTGGAAATCTGAACGCCTCGTGACACAAGAGATCGCAGGTAACTGAACAGATGACAAAAACAGGAACTAAAATTTCTTAAAATTAAACTATAAGAAGTATGATTACTATCAGGAATGTTTTAGTAATCCTGTTTTCTCAGTTATCTACATTAGGGCTGTTCTATTTCCATTGGGAATACTGAATGTTGTTGTTGAAGGTTTAGCTTTCTTCAGGCATTAAATGTTTAAATGTTCATCACTATATGTGTTCTGTTAGAACAATTCTAATAACAATATTTTTTAAACTTTACACATTTAGAAGACGGAAATTATTATTTTTGTTTTGCAGGATTATAAACTATAAACATTTTATACTAAATTGTTTAATATTCAGTTTATTACAGAACGGTATTGCAGAACAACAAAACTCCGTCTAACGTTCAACCGTTGCGATGGTTTTGAATTTAACCCTTTTAAAGCCAAGTTAAACCCCATCTGCCATCTGCTGGCATTATTAGTAGCTCACCACATTTTCCACGTTAACGGGTTAAGAGTTAATCGTTTATGATTTTCGTCAAGTTATTTTTGATTAGCATTTGTGTTTACCGTGTTCCTTCATCATTGTGTGACATAGATTCCAGTTAGAAGCTAATCGAACATCTGAGGGAAAATTTGGAATGTTGTCGAACATACATGCATGACAATTTATCTCTTTAGGCTTTCCTCATACTTGATGGTTTTCTCGCAACGTTATATTTTAGTGCTGTGTAAGAAACAAAAGCATTTCTTGTATAAGCTTTTGGAAATTTCCATGCTTTACAACCAGAATTTGTCACGACCTACCAACCAATGTATTCTCCTTCACTTCATAGCCATCGTGAAGAGGTGTTTTTTTATACCCGCATGAGTACTTGCTTTGCAAAGGACTATCGTACGTTAGTACGACTAAGACTTTAATAACATTAAAAGGACAAATGTGATGCATGTCAACGTGACGCGCTTCCCTTGCACTCACGCTTCAATTCACCACCAGGATCGTGACAAACTAGCTTGAACCTGCAATAATTTATCTCAGTATTTAACCAACTCGATGCACAAAATTTGCTTCACAATAAGTTTTATTTCATGCCTCTACATGTTTCGAGCATGCGTGCTCATCATCAGGAGGTCAAAATTGTATTACACAGCCTTTGGTATCATCACACCTATGGGTGGCCGTCTCGTGCACGAGAGGGTCACCTATGTGTGATGATACCAGAGGCTGTGTAATACAATTTTGACCTCCTGATGATGAGCACGCATGCTCGAAACATGTAGAGGCATGAAATAAAACTTATTGTGAAACAAATTTTGTGCATAAAGTTGGTTAAATACTGAGATAAATACACTGAGATGCACGGTCAGCAAAACGTCAAAAAAATCTGCAATAATTTGTTGAAGAAATTTTTAAGTTTGCTGTAAAAAGGACAATCTCATTGACACAAGCAAAGTTTCGTGTTTAAACACAATGCACTATGCAATTAATACATGTATTATGTTACTTCTACTGACTCTTCAGTGTCCTTGCTACAGAAACTTTGGCCACGTTGCGCGTAAAGAAATAAGCGATGCCGATTACGAAATGCTGTTCGAAGCCGTCTGTTAGAACGTGAAATGCAAAACGTTCTTTGCGATTACTAACCAGGTCGTATTTGTGAAAGTGAATGGGAAGTATACAGGACACGTTTAAGAAATTTCTGGGTCCAATACACAAATAAAGTTGGGGGATTAATACCTTCGCGCATTCTTAAACTGAAAACTTAGGTGCAACCCAGGATGTGAAAAACAGCGACAAGCTGACAAATAACCAGACTTTCGTAGGTCCCGAAACTGTGAGGCCCCACTCGACTACAAGAGATAGCGATATCCTTAAGGTGGCTCTGAAAGTATGTCTGGAAACATAAAAGTAGCCTCTGGAATTCAAGCCCTAATAAGGAACAATTAAAATATTTTGCTTACTTGTGTGATCAGCCCTGGTTATTTATTACATACTTCCAATTACGGTGTCCTACACATTACAGAGTCAAAGAATTGACGGTCAAATGGTTTTAAATGGTTGTAAATGTACATAAATATATTATTACATTATTATTATAAGGTGATTGATGGAAAATTAAACATATATTCCAAAATATTATTTATACATAACTTTTAGCAACTTTAAATATTATATCATGTGATTATAAAGAAAATAAGTGCTTTTAGATGACTGTGAGCTTCAAACAAAAAAAAGGTTGATTTTAAATTGCCAGTGTTTCTAGTATCCCGACCAGTTTTACTAATTCTACGAATGGTTTTTCCGAAGAAGTATTTTAAGTTAAATCATTCTGGTAAGCTTAATTTGCCTAGTTTTAGTACGAATGGTCTTAGATTTTAAAATAATGTAAGATGTAGAATATAGCTGCAACATCAACTGTATTAATATGCTCAGGGAAAAGCTTGTCGGAAAAACAGATGAAGAGGCAAGTACAGTTCCGGTTAAGTGGCGGGAGCACTGGAATTGGACATGCAAGTAAAGAAAGGCTCAGATATTACAGCACCAAGCTTCTGAAGCTTCAATTTAGTTTAAAGATGTAGGAAACTGTTCAGATATCTGGAATGAAATTATATTTAATTTATTGTACAAAAAAAAAAGCCATCAGTATCCCTCGATTTATTTTCATGTCCTTAATTTAAATCTACTCTGTATGAATGTAAAACTGAAGACTTTTCCGCAATCACATGGCACTTCAATAATAAAGGTAGCATAGTGGTTAAAGATTCTACGATCTCTTCTGATACCTCCGGAACAGTGGTTTTCAAGCGGCAGTCACCGTCTTTCGCATCTACAACTACAACGCCGGAAGCATATTAGCGGAAGTTCGAAAATCACTGCTCTGATTTTAAAAAAAGTTCTCTGTGGAAACCCATGGAAACAACAATAATTAACGAAACAACAATAATTAACGAAACAACACCGTTCCGTGTTAGAAATGGTTTGGAGCTCCTTTTTTTGAAATAACAAATAGCACGTTCAGTCGTTTCAGCAGAAGATACACGACCAAAATGGGCCACAAGGATGGTGAAAATTACCTGCTAACATGTCGAGTGACGACTGGTAATATACGTACTGCGGATGTTGTTCATAACACGTAAGTCCGTGGTAAATCAGAAAATTAACGGTGTGTAGCTCCACTTTTCAGGGTTTCCATATTGAAACTTTTTTACGGCCGGGAATAAAGCCGTGCAAAGTTATTGTCACATTGTATTACTGTACTAGTGTTGTGAGCCTGACCAGAATAAATATTGTTGTTGATATCATTGCTTCCTTACGATAAGAGTGCACTAAACCCACTCACGCGAGCCTGAACTACAACACCGCATATTCTAAAGACAATAATTTAAAAAAAACACTGTTTAATTCTGAAATAAAACGTCCAAACAAAGGCAGAAAGTAAATGTTTGTTTCAGAGAACTCAACGTGACTTTTTTATCACTTTTTTTGTCACTAGTTAGCGTCGGTGAGGGGGGGGGGTGATATATCAAGTTCATTATTTTTACAATAGACATCCCCTCACGTTTATGATAATATAAATGGGTATATAATTATCATCAACACAAACATTTATTGTCTTTTATTATTTCAAACTACACGACTACACGTGTCAACCAAAATCGTTGTAATTTCAGGCCAGTACTTTATACCAAAAAGTAAAAATTGATTTTTTTGTTTTGTTTTTTGTGCGATGTACTCTCCTGAAGATGACCACGACACTGGTCGAAGCACGTAGCCGTGTAATTTTAACTACAATAAACAAATAAATGTTTGTGTTTAGCGTAACTGTATTCGCATTTAAAATGTCAAGTTCACATTTGGAAGTTCGAAGAATGACATACACGAAAATGTGACGATATTGTGAGTAAGAAATGCTACCGCTAAACTTGTCATTATAATGTTACCCAGACACCCGTCTTCCATATCCTCAGTTCACTGTTAAAGACGGTTAACAGTCAGAATTTTTATGTTTTTTATGCATCCCTGTATATCTTTTTCAAATGAAGCCAACCAGGTGCACACTACTTCTTAGTATATTTATTTCAACTTCTCTACGTGTTTCGGGCAGTTGTCTGGCTGTCTGGTCTGCTGTAGCAGACTAGACAGCCACTCATATAGAGTGACAAATACCAGTGTCGCATAGATACAGTAAGTTCTCCTGATGATGGGCACATACTTGCCCGAAACATGTAGAGAAGATGAAATAAATATATTAAGAAGTAGTGTTCACCTAGTTGGCTTCATTTGAAAGAAAAAAGTCAGTAAACTGTTATGAAATTTATCGAATTTTATGGCAATCCAGAACTCACTACAGCTGGCTACAGGATATTGTCCTGTGATGGACAAACACATTTCGTATCCTCAAGTTCTAAACTTCAGATTCACTGTAATACTATTCTTTTATTGATAAGTTAACATCCAAAGCAAATTTTCTTTCAGGTTTTACAAATATTCCATCTTATCATCTTTATTTATGTCATCCCAAACACCTCTGCTGACAAATAAAAACCACGAAGCATATTTTATACTGCTTCCTCCTACGTCCTGCCTGTTTATAACAAACATTATCCTCAGCACTTCAACCTGCGTTTTATCCTTCGAGAGAGAGATCAAGTTTTACACGCACACAAAGCAACAGGTAAGATTTCAGCTTTCCAGTGTATAATTTAATGTTGGCTGTTACAGACAGAAGGTTTGGGAAGAGCACGAATATACAGCTTCTCAATAATCCTATTTCTTACAAAGGGTAATTATTTAATTTACTTTCATCTAATTAAAACACTATTATAAATAACGGCTTAACTTTGGTCAATGTGAATAAAAGGTAAAGCTCACTCTAGAACAGGCCACGAAAGCCGACAGGGGGAGTAAAGGTTTAGCTCTACTCTTTCTTTAACCTGGGTGTGGTTGGTCAACACCACGCTCCGCCCGCTTTAACCTCGGGAAAGAGACCCGGTACCCATTGTATAGGAGGCTGGGTGGGACCCAGGGCCGGTCTGGACGGGTGCGAAAAATTTCACCCCCCCCCACCAGGATTCGATCCCCGGACCGTCTAGCCTGTAGCGAGTCGCTATACCGACTACGCTATCCTGGAACCCGTCAATGTGAATACAGCATCAGTACAAAACTCTCAACCTGCATTAATTTCATAATGCACATCGCATTATAATAACATATGTTATTATACGTGGTAACTGCTGAACGTTCCCGTAATCACTTCATTTCTGAGAAATAAAAAAAAAATTATAATATTTTACCTACATTTCCTTCAAAATAAGCCCCCTGTGCAACTATGCACTTCTGCCAGTGAATGTAAAGGTGTTGGAAACATTCATGGAAGCCATTTTGTGAAAGCCTTTTCAGCTCCTCCATCTCATTCTTAACAATGTCAATAGCGTCACAACAGTGTCTTTCCTTCAATGCTGATTTCAGTCAAGGGAACAGATAAAATTCAGCTGGATCCAGGTTAGTTGGAGGGGGGGGGGGTGTGCTCCAGTGTTGTCACACTGTTCTATGTTAAGAAATCTTTGACCAAATGCTGATTCTCAATTTTTCGCGGCCTTTCCTTCTAACCTCACCCCTATGGCGACGAAGGATGTCCCTGTATATTTCTTTATTCATAGCAGCAATTTCTGTAAATTGTACCAGTGAATTTCAGGAACATTTTAAAACTACTACGTAGATGTCAATCCCGGTGGCCGCGCGGACTAAGGCATGAGTTTGAGGCCGCTCTCTTGCTGGGATTGCGGGGTCGAATCCCGCCGGGGGTATGGGTGTCTCTTTTGAGTGTTATGTGTCGTCAGGTAGTGGTCTCTGCGACAGGCTGATCATTTGTCCAGAGGAGTCCTACCGAGTGTTATGTGTCTTAGTGTGCACAATAAACCTAGAAAATGATGAGGCCTAGGAACACTAGAGGCTGTCCAGCTATACAAAGCAAATGTTATTAGATAAGTAAGAGAAAACCCCAAGGTCAATTAACTTAAAACACCTGCCCATTAAATGTCTTTACAATTAATTACCGATTATATGATAAGACGCTGTAAAACTACGCACATAATGTCGTGTGTCATGAGAATCGTTTAATGTAACCTCGAAAAGGAATTCAAATTATAGATATAACCAAAACACTGTCGGTAGAAAACCCGAATATTTTCTTTTGCCAAGTTCTAAGAGAAGCAAGAACTGGCACAATCAAGTACAAAATGGTTCAGCCAACTAAAGAGCGAAGCTGTACGGTAAACTACAACAGATATTATTTACGTAACATCCCAATTCGATTCCGCTGCAACTAAACGTGTTCAAAATCACTAAACGAGCTGCACAAAATATGCAAATTCCTGACCCTATCGTACGGACACTTCATTTAACATTGCTGCGGTTCCACATTAATTTATAGCTCCATAATCAAGAAGAGAAACAACATTGAATATTTACGCACAACTTTATATTGTGGTGCCTTAACGTAACCATTGTTGCCATGGAAAAGCAACAATACATTTCCTTTTTATTGTTGTTAGCACAGATGTAGCTGTCAATATAAAAGTGTTCAGTGTTGCCATGTAAATGCAACAGTGGGTTCCCTATGTACTGTTGTAGACCTACAAAATATTTAGTACTGCTTATAATAACAAGTATTAAATAATAAAATGTATATTTTGCCTTGGTTATCTGGCATAAAAATCGCGTCTTTTCTGCGCCGTGTTATGTCATATGTGACTTGTCAGTTTCTACCATATTCTTACACATTTTCTCATAAAAGGCACGACTCTAAAACAAAAAATTATTGAACATGGAATGTGTTTTGATTTTCTCTGCAAATTTTGTCTGAAACGTTTCTCATTCTAAGGAAAATTCAGCAAGATATTATAACAAACATGCATAGGTCTGGATGTAAAGTGCCCGTTATTCTTGTCAGATTTTAATAAAACTTGAATTTTCGGATTTTAATAAAAACTTTAATTTTCAGGCAGATTCTAGAAAAAATACGCAAATATACAATTTCATGAACATCAGATCAGTAGGGGCAGAGTTATTCCATGCAGACAGACAAAGGGACGGACGGTCAAACGTGACGAAGCTGACAGTTGCTTTTCGCAGTTGTCGGAACGCGCCTATAGCCACCCACCCCTCACACAGCCTGTAACCAGAAATTTCAACTGGCCTGTCCCTGTTCGTCTTCCTTGCCTACTCACATGTCCTTCACTACACTACAAGCAGAGGCTTCGGGGCCTACGGGCAAGGAAGAGACAGCCATCCCAAAATATTAGACATGGCGCAATCTCCACCCTCCCACTATGCCATAAACTTCGTAAATTATGTACAAAAGCCTAATGTTCACACAACAAAATACGTAACAATAAATTATTTGTTATAGAATAAAATTAACCCCCCCCCCGTTTTATAATAATAATAATAATATTTATTAACTGCAATTGGGTTGTCACCCGGTGGCAGTGGTTATTGTACGTACGTGTATACAAAATATGAAATTGGTTACTAATAAATTTAAGTCGGGACGGCTACATGAGAAGCATGTAGTGGCAACTTGGAATCTTGGGAACCATCTCAGCATTTGTTTATAGAAACAGGGAAACCAAGAGAAACCTGTGTCGAGGTGGCCGGTCGCAGAACCTTCCTAATATTGACTTCTAGCCAGCAGTCCGGCATCTAAAGTAAAAACAGCAATACACACATAGTACAGCAAATACACATAACATGAAAACAATACACACAAGACAACTACAACAATACACACAAGACAACTAACAACAATACACATAAGACATCTTAAAATACAACATGTACAAAAGGTAAACAACACCAAGGAAAGAAGAGTACTGTATATAGTTTCTAGTATTTTTTCCCACACGTACGTGTCATTAATTAGAAATGATATATTCCAAAAGAGAAGGCAGTTAGCCATGTATAACGGACTAAGTGAAAATTTTATTCTGTAAGATGTTCAAATAATTCTTAAATATATTTCTGGTTAGGAAATGTTCGTGTGTTAAATATGTGAGACTTTTCACTGCTTTCTTACAAAGTCCATAAAAACCTGTAAGGTTTATGCTTCTAATTATGTCAATATATTTTACAGCAGTTAAACTAAGAAGGTTATGATGGACTGGACATGTACCCCAAATGGGTAAAAGGACAAACACATACAGAAATTTTGTGCGGAAACCTCTACGTAGTTGCCACTTGGAACACTGACAAGACAGTACTAGGATAATATTCGGTGCGATGGCAGGTTTTACTCTAGTAGAATTGAAATTTTGGGTTCTAACCATCAGAGAACTAGCACTACACAACAAAGAGGGTTGTTAACTTTAGAATGGGAATGAATATGTATTTGAAGGAGTCAGAGACTTTGGTATGAAAACTCTGCTAGAATTTTCCTGTATTAGAAATGGTCAAATGCGAGGTATTCCACCTAGAGACCAAACCCAAATATTTCCAATAGGAGACAGCACTAACAGGAAGACATAAGACGCATGACACATATAGGCATCAATGGACACGAAAACGGGTAGAAGGGATATGATATGATAGTTTCCACCCAGTGGGAGAGGTCCATAAACTGGTACAAATATAAGAAAAACACAGTTATGTACAACAAGAGAAACAATACACAAGGCAATACAAGAACGCAGAATACACAAAACAGAAAACAAACTTACAAAACAAGAAAACACACATGAAAAAAATATTAAACAACATACGCCGAGTAATTAGAAAATAACAAAGAGAATCAAATAATAATGAGACAACGTACTGCACAGAACCTACATACAGCTTCACAAAATAAATCTATACACACATTTCACCAAAGCTCTTCACTTCACTTCACTACACTTCACTCCCTATTTTTCACTTCCCTCCACTTTTGGACTTTTCGTCACCACGCTTCAAAAGTTACGACAAAAAAGTTAGGATTACAAATATAAGCACTCCTTTCATACCAATAGACTTGAATTATATGCAGAAATAGGCTCAAACGTAATCTTCGTTGTTCAATGCTGTTGCTGCGGATAATTTATCATAGAAATACACTTAAATGCCAATCCCGGTGGCAGTGCGGTATCAGGCGTAGGTCTGCAGCTGCTGGACTGCTTGGATGGCAGCTTCGAATCATGCTGAAGAAATGGATGTTCCTGTCTTGTGTGTTTGTTGTGTGTTGCGTAGGTACCGGCCTCTGCGACGAGCTGATCACTCGGTCAGAGGAGTCTTACCTGATGTGTGTATAATTGTGTGACCCAGAAACCTCAATGGTCTGGCGACCTAGGCCCGAGTATGGCAGCAGCAAAACAGAAGAAAACAAAAGAAATGAAATACCTTGATCAGGTGTAATTTTCATTCCCTGATTATCAGGTTTAAGTAAATATGTAATATTTTCACACCGGTTTCCCTATCGCCTGCCTGAAAGAGAATATTGCTTACAAAAAATATATAGATGCACTAAAAAAATTTCGATTGTAGACTTAGGCAGATGTATAGACAAAGAAAAACAAAAATACTTCAGTAAGATGGACGATTTTAAATACCGTGTGCATTTAATAGAGAATTGCCTGGTGCTAATCGGTAGTTAGTCCCAAGCATTGAAAAGAATTGAACTCAAATATTATAGTTATTTTGTATTGTCAACATTATATCAAATAACAAATTTATGAGGCGTGTTGGATTAGCGCGATAGAGCATACGTAACTAGCAGTAAGGCAGCAGAGAGATTCAGTACCAGCGTGTGGAATAGCGGAAACGACAACGTGCATATAATTAATTTTACGAGGCAATAGTTATTCCGTGCAGTTACTTGTGCCTGATAAATATGCAAATTGCGTGTTTCCTTGTGCCCATTCTGAGTGTGTTACGTAACACTCACATAAACGTGCAAGTTCCATGGTGCTGATTCTATTGTTACGGTGCCGTGCTTCTTGTTGGGTTACCACGGTCCGTGTAAGCCGTAAAAACCCAGTACGTACGCAAAATTATTGATGAAAACCACAAAATCCATCCGTCAAGGGTGCAAAATTTAAAAGTGGGATTCCGCGAATACGGCCGTCACGTAGGGAAGTTAAACGTGAAGATGAAAGTGAAGTCAGCAAACAGACACAAAAACAGAGAAGCTAAAGCTCCGCGCAATATGAAACTCGGCATTTGGGGTAGGTGAGAGGTCAGCTAGAAGCTACATTTGTCACCTCCCGGAAAATAACCTTGGGATCCATAGATAGGAACCTGGTTGTGGTCCAGAGCCTGTTAGGTGTAGCAGGAAAGAAAAGCGCACTTGTTACGGACGGGAATGGAAGTATACACCAAGGCCACACATCTTTACTGGCTGAACCGTCCCCTCTTAACCAGATAAAGTTTGTTCCGAAATGTTTCATACTGTACCGAAGTTTTCACATTTCTTGTTTGGGTTTTGCTTTAATACACTGAAATACGGCCGATCCCAGTGGCCGTGCGGTCTAAAGCGTTGGTCTGCGGCCGCTCGCTTGCTGAGATTGCGGGTTCGAATTCCGCCAGGAGCATGGATATTTATCTCTTGTGAGTACAGTGTGTTGTCACGTACAGGTCTCTTCGTCGGACTGATCACTTGCCCAGAGGTTCCCTACCGAGTGTGGTGTGTCTGAGTGTGATCGTGAAATCTCGATAATGAGCAGGCTCTGGGCCACTGGTTGGGAGGGGGGGTTGTTGCGCCATTAAAAAAATGCAGAAATCCTCTGACACCGCGGGCTCAAAATCTTTCAACACAAAACTTCTTTCCTAACATTTTCAAGTGCAGTGGTTAACGTAATATTTAAAATCCCTCCCTTTACTCATACACTGCATTTATATTTCAGGTAATTCTTACCATTCATACAGATTATTTCCTTGAATAGACCGATTTGCCTTTATAATGGTCATTGACCGTACTGTTATTGAGGTTTAAACTGAACTTTTACGTATAATTCAGTCCATTTTTAACTTATTCCTACCGTGTATTAGTGTTTCTAAAAAAATGTTATTTTTCTGTAGCAGAAAATTTCCATCCAAAACCATCCTAGTATTGCACACACAGCTGCGGCCTCTCGGAAGAGCTAATACTTTACCAAGCTGGCAGTCGTTTGTTAACAGACTGTATCACATGAAAGTTAATTCCTTGCTACGCTCTTATTAATACTGACTCTGAATGGCAATTTTGAAATGTGCGCTTCATAATATACATGGTTTATTACTGCTAGAATGTTTCTGGCTTGTAATAGCGTCTGAGAAATGCGTATTCTCCAGTTCGGCGAAGTAAATTATTTTCACCTTCCCAAGACCTTCGAAGAATAGAAGTTTTGTAGAGAAGGCGACTCTAGTCTCCATAAATGTTATGGCCTCTCCAGCACCTGCACAAAACTACCCGAAACCGCGAGCTCGGCCGGCGTTATGATCAAAGCACATCTTCATTATGTCATTACATTCCTTTAATGTTTCAGCTGGTCAGCAAAATTATGAATTTATGTTGGCAATTGGAAGAAAACGCACTCCTATCCATTTCGTTATAGAATGAATCTTGCACTGTTTCTTTACAAAGTAATATCCCCCATCACATAAGCCACGTGTTTTCCAAAATATTTCCATGGGACCGAGTAATAATCATTGAGTGCATCACCGCTAAATAAATTAAGTTCCTTTATGTGTTATTTTCAATTACTTCACAACACACTCATATCAACACTTTACATTGTTATTTACTTCCTCGCGAAACCGTATCAATCTACAAGACATTTTCAGTACTTATTAAGAATAACATCTTATCTTTTCAGATCCTTGTCTCTTGTTGTGGCTTCGTTTAGACTCAAAGGAGCGTGCCTAAATCTTCAAGACTGCAATGACCCTGAGGACGAAGGCAGCAGATTCCCCCGAAATGTTGGCATCTCCCACAAAAATATATATTATCAGAAAACAGAATACCACAATATAACATCACCTTCAGAATCTGAACATTTACATTTCATTCACTCATCAGCTTCCGTTTGTACAAATTTCTTTAATATTAAAAGACATATTATAGTCCTATTCTTTAACAAGAGCAATATTAAGGCCAACTGCATGTTCTAACTTCAGAATCACACATATTTTTATCGACAAATGTCTTTTTTCAATATTCAGGCCCAATCACAAAATTTTCGTAAAGCGACTATTAGCTTCGTCATGTCTGTCCCTCTGTCCTTCGCCCTTCTGTCCGCATGGAACAACTCCGCTAACAACGTACTGTACGTATTTCATGAAATTTGATGCTGGAGTACTTTTCGAAAATCTGTTGCAAAAATTCAAATTTAATTAAAGTCTGACAAGAATAACGGTTTCTTTACATGAAGACTTATGTACCTTTATGATAATATCTTACTCAACTCTTCTTACAATGAGAAATATTTCAAAGTGTGTAGAGAAAATTAAAATACATATCCTAGGGTCAATAATTTTTTTTTTTTTCGAAAATTGTGCCCTTTATGAGACAAGGTTGAAAAATGTGGTAGAGCCAGACTGGCCACAGAAGACAATATAAAGCATGCGCTTTGGATGCTGTATATGCCTAATACACGTAATATTTAATACTTACTTATTCCATGGAGCAGACTCCTCCTTGAGAAGCTAATAGGTTCTCAGCTAGTCAAGAAATTCCCTACATTTTATGGAACCCGAAGTTTCAATGCTCCATTTGCAAGTGCCCTTCACCTGTCCCTATCCTGAGCCATAATATTTAATACTTACTGCTTTTCCACAGCAAAAATTGTTTCGCGAACGCACCTCAATGTTACGTTATACGTACATTGTCTGTCTTGTTAAATCCTTTTTATCATCAAGCTCCTATACTACCATCACATTATCTCTGACATGTACTTCCTGCTGCGTCATTAGCCAAAGCACAGCAAAACAAGTGAATTCTAAGTCAAAACATAGTTTTAAAGAGGTATTTTAAAATATTTCTAAAGCACCTGCATTGTAAAAAAGGCTTTTCATTGGACGAAGCTGAACAAATCAACAATACAGAAGTGGATTAAGGCTGGAAGAAAATTCATTCATTCTTTCGACAGACCACACCAAACATTACACCTCATTTGATAGGCTTTACAACCGTGGCGCACGGTCAGTGGTGACACTGGCAGGTATGCAGTCACTGTTTGTTTGTTTCACAATTTATAAATTTATGTTTATGTAAGATATGGTAATGATCAGTTAAAAGTTCCTACATAAGTTTTTTTTTTTAACTTTTCAGGCTGTTTGGCAAAAGAAATTCCAGCATTCGGACAAATGTAGACGTAATCCGGCAATTCTTCGCGTCGCCTACTGCAGATTTCACATACAGTTAATGCGTGATTATAAATTAACTTAATAAAAAGGTGTAATTAACTTCGACCCGCAAGGCAATCGGCGATGTGAAGATTTCAGATGCGATCACTTATACACAAAAATATACGCACACAATACAAATATCACATATCCATAAACATACGAGGCGTGTTCAAAAAGAGACCGAACTTTTTAAATAGCGAGCCAAACAGCACAGAGAGCGCGCTGCGGCTACTGAGCGCGCCTAGCGTCAGGTTTTGACGACAAACTACTATTTGTCCCGTTTCGCTATGAGCACTAGTCGTCGAGCTACAACCGCTGAACTGAACAAGTGCACAAGCTTTTCATCGGATTAGTGACAAAATGACAATGAAAGAGCTTGAAGAACAAAGCGCGCGTGTGTGTGTGTGAAATTTTGCTGCAAACTTGGTAAAAATTTTACAGAGACATTTCAATTGCTTAACCAAGCATACGGGAAGACTGTATGGGCCGAACGCAGTGCTATGAGTGGTTTAAGCGTTTTAAAGAGAGTAGGATTTCGGTCGATGAAGGTCTCAGGCCTGGACGACCTTCCACATAAACAAACAGCGACCATGTCGAGAGAGTTCGTGCTGTGATTCGTGGAAATCGTCGTTTAACTGCCCGAGAAGTTGCTGACGAAGTGCACATCAGCATAGGATCTTGCCATCAAATTTTTAGTGAAAAAATTCAGATGCGTCGCGTCAGTGCAAAATTCGTGCCGCGTTTGTTGACTGACGATCAGAAAGGGAACCGTGTTGACATCAGTTAGGAGCTGCTTGCCGATGCAAATGGTAATGAAAACTTTCTTAAGAATATTATGACAGGAGATTAGACGTGGGTTTATGGGTACGATGTTGAAACTAAGACGCAATCGTCGCAGTGGATGGGGAAAGGGTCTCCTCGACCAAAAAAAAAAAAAAAAAAAACAAAAAAAAAAAAAAAAAAACAAAAAAAC
>Ga0136643_10001669_pt1 | contig 27590 bp, 12 predicted proteins | sample TergutLab28metaG_FD_96883 | JGI IMG/M metagenome (GOLD analysis project Ga0136643, IMG submission 96883) | Labiotermes labralis P1 segment gut microbial communities from Petit-Saut dam, French Guiana - Lab288 P1 (version 3) (version 3) | ecosystem: Host-associated > Arthropoda: Insects >... | reverse complement strand
TATATATATATACGTAATATATATATGTAATATATGTATATACATACACATATTTTATGAATTTGGCTGCTGCCGCATAAAACAGCCTCTCGGGCAGCGGCTTGGTCACCCTGGTTTAGGTCTTTCAAAAGAATTGCTAATGTACGTTAGAATATAGCAGAAGGAAAGAAAGAACAGATAAAATTGCCGCATTTATGCAAAACGTTAAGGTATCATTCTTCACATGTGATAGGCCTGACTATTATTCAAGCAATATTCCAACTTACAGGCGACTCAGTTATGTAAATTGTTTCTAATTTTTTTCAATAATGGCCTTCAGGGTTGTTCTTATTATCATACATGTTGCTAGAACCGAGATATACCTTTGTGCAACATCCGCCCTGAAAACCTGTAAACTTTTATACTAGACCTCTGGTAGAAAATGTTTCAGTGCGATAATTCTGGGGTTCAGCACGAAAACAACCACGCACAGAATTTTGTCACCTAATTTGACAGTGTCATGTTCCTCAAATGTGAACGTCTCAGGACATTTAACAGAAGCCATCCCGTTGTGCAATAACAATTGTATAATATGTTATATACCGTCAGTACACAACATCAATATAGTAATATAATGTATGTAATAGGTTACACTGTGGCTACATGTTTCGACCCTAAACGGTCATCATCAGGCTAATAAAGAATATTTTGTTTAAGGTACAGAAAGGTAGTACTCAATGGGGTGCCATTTTGTTTACAGTGGAATATGAAATAATGTAAAAGAAATTCCTATTTACAATTGAAACGATTAGAATTAAGCAGTAAACAATTAGATGAAGATCTTCTAAATGTTATGTTGTTGTGGGCATCAATCTGGTTGCTAAAACAATAGTATTCTACCAATACCGATACATAGATAAAATACTACTGTTTTAGCAACCAGATTGATGCCCACAACAACACAGCATTTAGAAGATCTTCATCTACTTGTTTACTGCTTAATTCTAATCGTTTCAATTGTAAATAGGAATTTCTTTATACATTATTTTATATTCCACTGTAAACAAAATGGCACCCCATTGAGTACTACCTTTCTGTACCTTATACAAAATGTTCTTTTTTGGCCTGATGATGACCGTTTACGGTCGAAACATGTAGCCACAGTGTAACCTATTACATACATTGTATTACTATATTGATGTTGTTGTGTACTGACGGTATATAGTATATTATACAAGTCTCAGTACATGTTGGTAACATTGCAGACTTCCTTTTTCAACATGGAATCACATTGTGTACCCTAATTTCGCTATGCCCATTTCCTCATATCACTCACATGATACATTAGAGAGCTGTAAGCCTAAATTTCGAAACACTATGAAACATATTCAAGGACACGGGTGCCATTATGTGTAGTGTGGAGAAAATTAAAAAATAAATATTAAGATTTATCTGAGAAATTATTTGTGATTTTTGTATCCATACCTTGCAATTTGGATTAATTAATATATATTACTTACACCAATTAATGCATATATATATTATAAAATTATATTATAATTGCTGCAACATGTTTCGGTGCCGTTGTACCATCTTCAGGTAGCCTATACGTAGTATTAGCTAAAGTTGTAATATACTGAAATACTAAAATCATATACACCAGCTCACCAAACGTACCTAAACAGGATATTGAACCGCAAATGCAGTCACATTTTACCAACAATCCGTTTTTACCATAACGATCTACTGCTGTATACAATTTTAATATCTTATAAGTTTAGCTAATACAACATATAGGCTTCCTGAAGATGGTGCAAAAGCACCGAAACAAGTTGGAGCAATTATAATATAATTTTATACTATATATATGTGTATTAGTTGGTGTAATCGAGAAATAGTAACTAATTTGCTATCTTTAACATCTTCACTCTGGTGCAAAGCCGGCGAATTTTACTTAAACACGTTTGACGTGGAAGCTTGTTATTTTACTTAAACACGTTTGACGTGGAAGCTTGTTTGAATTTTCGTGTCAACGTGGCTATGTTTATATTTTCGTTCATCATCCTTGGAAAACTTACGTGAAGAGGCGAACTGAAAATATATCAGTTGTGTTTGTCTTTCCCATAAGCCTTCCGGTAGAAATCGTAAAACATAAAAATCATGACAGTGTTTTGAATGAGTAATACAGACGAAATGAACCCCGGGAAGTGGCATTCAGAAGAAAACAGTGGTACCAAAAATAACAGCCATATTACCCCGAACTGGGTCTGTAAGAAAGAACACGTAAATTAGTGTTTCAATAAGTTCCCGCGAAATACACACAGCCAGTTTAACCTTTTGGCGCCGGAATTATTTTTTCAATTTTAGCACATTCTGTATATAAAATGCGAATAATACAGGAACCAAATACATTAGAATTATGAAATAAACTGCATTTAGAAGAGAAAGAAAACGGAGAGTATGTACCATGTTTAAAATATTCAGTGCCTATATTTGTTGAATAAATATATAAGATGCAACTTTAGAGGTTAGCGATGCGGTACGTCAACTATAGTTGACATTAGGCGTCAAAAGGTTAATTTTAATTTGGGGTAAATGAGGATCGAGAGGGAAGATAAATAGGAAGAGAGCAAATTTTAATTTTGTTCAGTAAAACTGACTGCGATCTTGGCGTGTCTAAGTCAGTAGAAAAACAATGATGACTTAGTCACGAATTGTGGATAGTTGATTGGTGCCTGTCTTTCAGTAGCAACAAAGCAGTTTGATGTTTTCGGTTACCACTAAAAGAAGGTTTTATAATATATTGCAGGTGCATAAGAACTACATATCTTTAAGTTATAAGCAAACGCACGACAGGATTTTCTTAGTATAGCTGCTGCAGGTAAGTGGAATCTCTGCACTTTCAGTGGAGACAGATATGGGGTTTTCACATGAAATTGAGGAGAAAGACACAGTAGATTTTCACTGAGTGCAGCTGAATGGGGACTAATTCTCATGTAGTTCAGGAGAAAGACAGCTAGTTTTGTTACTGAGTAGAGCTGAATGGGGAATGCTTCACATGAAGTTCAGGAGAGAGACAGCTGGTTTTGTTAGCTGAATGGGGAATGCTTCACATGAATTTCAGGAGAGAGAGAGAGAGCTGGTTTTGTTACTGAGTGGAGCTGAATGGGGAATTCTTCACATGAAGTTCAGGAGAGAAAGGCACATGTGTTATGATTCAGGACAGATAAATTGGGGCCGATTATTCTGAAGTTTTTAAAGAATAGAAGTCTTCTTTGGGTATTCGGTGGAAACTGCATGAATCCTGCGTTTCTTGAAATGAAGTGGGATTAGGCGCAAAACTGAAGGGCGTCGGATGGGTCAGACTTATCACATGGGTGGGTTATTTCAATTGATTATGCATACCACATCGGATGTCCTGCGGAAGGTCTGACTGATTTCATTTCATTGCACAGCGTTGATAGGTGACGAATGTGAGCAGTTCAGAAGGATAAATAGGTATATGTGTGTGTTGACTGAGGAAGAACACCATAAAAAAATTAAGAAGAAAGAAACGAAGATGCTGGATGTTCAGCACCTGCAAGAAAAGCATGGTTTCATGGCGAATTTCAATATTTGCATCCCGAGTGGTTAGAAGGTAAGGTAATTATTTTTACTTATTTTCGGATGACTGTGGTAAATATTCTGGGACCTAACGCATCGAGGAAGAATATGGGTAATATACATATAACTAACACTGTGGCAAGTTCTCATAACTAACTTTATGTCATTGAGGCACTAAAATGCGTTCCATTTGTACTGTGGACGTACATATGAACGTGTATATCAGTTATGTAATAAATAATGAAAGCGTTTACATGGAAGCATAAAAGTGCGTTATGTTTATTGTTACTTTATACAGGGTGTCCCAGGAGGAATGTGCAAGACTTTGGGTGAGTGTTCCTTATGTTAAAGTATACTGATATAACCCAAAACACCTATATCCAAAGTTGAACGGTTACGGAGATAATGGCCAGAGAAATATGGGGGATTCTTGCGGTTCCAAATACAGCAACCTGCACAGCTGATGTGTTGCGCTACAACGCTAATGACTTTGAGAGTGGAATGCAGTGTTAATCGTGCCTGCGTGACGGTTAGTTGCTTGCATGGGAGTTGGAAGAATCAGTACTTCCATACTGCTGAATATTCATGCGCCATGTAAAGTGCTTGAAACCCTAAGGACGACTAAGGCGTTAATGCGGGTGTTTATGTAGTTCAATTTAATGGCTTTATGTCACTCATACGTTAATTACATGTTAAGTACAGATAATAACATTACAGAAAACCACATATTCCTGCCAGTTTTAATATGTATTTGGTAATCAGTAAGTGTGAAACAGCTATCATAGTTGGAAACTTCTCTGGCCAAACTCCGTAAACGTTCAACTTTGGATATAGGTGTTTTGGGTTATATCGGTATATTTTAACATAAGGAACACTCTCCCGAAGTCTGGCACATTCCTCCTGGGACACCCTGTATATGTCGCTACCAACAATAAAAGAAAAAGTAAAGCAATCCCATTACAGGCCTGGACAGGACCTAAGTGCTCCAGAAGATTGAGGATCCCACATTTCAAGACAATCGGAACATGAAGGTGGTAAAGTTGTCAGCCCTACGCACCGGCCACCTTAACCCCTCCCCCTCAAGAAATATTCCTGGTACTTATTTCTGATAGGGGCTGAGTCACCCCAGGGCCATAGTGCGGCCAGAAGGATTATGTCAATGAAAAATACCAATGACACCATCGGGAATCGAAGCCGCGACCTTCCAGCTTGTAGCGCAGTACCTCAACCAACTGCAACACGTGTACCTCCGCTGCCAACAATAGTGAACATATTTGGGTCTTAAAGTAGAATGTCCGATATTATTATCCGATTTTAACTAAATTTGGAATTTAGAGCAGATTTTCGTAAAAGCTGCCAATATAAAATTTCACGGAAGTCCGTCCAGTGGTAACCGCACAGATAAAATGCGGCCAGACGGACTGACAGACATGATGAATATCGTAGGCGCTATTTCGCGATTATGTGAACGCCTCTAAAAATTTGTCAGAGAGGAAGTAGGGCGTAATGAAAAGCTGATATTTTGTTTAAAGCGGTGGCCGTATTTGAAATACAATTTAATTATATTGATTTTAAAAAACACATAGGCGTTTAGATTTTTTAGTAGGCAAATGCTAATGAGACTCAAATTACGATTCTCTCGCCTGAAACGTAACCAGCAATTCCGGAGTTTAACCTTTTGGCGCCGGAATTATTTTTTTCAATTTTAGCACACCCTGTATATAAAATGTGAATAATACAGGAACCAAATACGTTAGAATTATGAAGCAAATTGCATTTAGAACAGAAAAAAAGGAGAGTATTTACCATGTTTAAAATATTCAGTACCCATATTTGATGAATAAATATATAAAATGCAACTTTAGAGGTTAGCGGTGCGGTACGACCACTATAGTTGACATTAGGCGTCTAAAGGTTAATCTCCTTTTTTTGTTTCGTTAACCCTTTAACGCCTAGTGGGTTTTATTTACGTACCCCCAGGTTTAGCATTCAAAACTTCTACACGGTTCTCGCTTTGCATTCAGTGTTTTGTACGGATCTCAGCAAAGACAGCAACCTTTGCTGTATACGGAATTAACTGACTGCTTTTTATAACCGCGTTGGAAAATGTTAACAGCGCGTTACGGACTGATTCCTCATATAAAGCAGATTCCGTTTAGCCTTTAAAAAATTATATAATTTTGTGTCTTTCCTTGTAACACCAAACTTGGAACTGATATTGGTTACGCTTAGATTTACAAGCAGTTAAATATTTCAGTTACGAAAGGGAGTATGATATATACAGCGATACAGCAATAAACTGCAGATATTTTGTATCATATTTCGTTCAATTAACTTATCGGGAAAAGTTCAAACAATAAGAATCATATTTGTGTTACGTACACATTTTTCTCTTACAATAACCCGCCCTAAACCGAGCGACTAACAGAGAGTTTTAACAAAAGAACAAAGCTGTAATCCTATATGTAAGGTAAATCAGTCTCATTACAGGCCCGAAGTACCGAGAGCGTTCCAGGAAGTTAAGGTTTCCAGATTACGTGACAATGGCTCAGGATGGTAGTAAGGTTGACAGCCTTACGCACCGGCCGCTTTCACCCCCCAGGAAATAATCCTGGTACTCATTTCTGTTAGGGGTTGAGTCGACTACAGCGTTATAGTGCGCCCGCAAGGATTTCAATGACACCATCTGGAGTCGAACCAGCGATCTTCCGATTTGTAGCACAGCGCAATCCTATGTGTAGGAAATAAATATTATCCATGTGGGCCGGGTAGTTCAGTCGGTATTGCTACTGAGCTACGGGCTGGCGGGTCCAAGATCGAATCTGCGAGAAGTTTGGGAATTACTTGGAGATACTATAATTTTCCGACACACATCAGCTGGAGAAACTGTGTTCCCTCTAACTGCAGGATAATTGAGTCACAATACCGTATCTGCAAGGACATTTCTCCAACCGATGACGTCGCCACCATAGCGGCGTTCTCCTAAAGGCATAGGGTAACAAACGAACAATTCAACTCAAACATAAGGACAATAGTCCGTTAACGATACATTGCTGAGATATCTTCCAAACAATCATTGCATTTTTGTACTGAAAGTCCAACAAAGTTGTAATTAAAAAAAACCATTTGGAACGAGATTTTCCGCCCGTCCAGACCGTTTCTGGCGTCCATCCAAGTAGTAAGCATGCGGGGATAGCACCCCCTAACACCGACTCTCTGACGTCCAAGGTCACGTGATGTAAACAAACATGGCGGACGACCTTTCCTCAGGCGATCACGGGGTGTAAATAAACATAACTTTAGCCTCTGATATGTAAACAAATGACGTAGTAAGTAAACAAATATGGTGGATAACCTAATTATCCCAGACTGTATGGCGCCTATCCTAACATTAGCCTCTGATATGTAAACAAATGAAGTAGTACGTAAACAAACATGTTGGATGACCTACTTATGCTAGAGAGTACGGTGCCTAACCGAACGTAAGCCTCTGATATATAAACAAATATGGCGATGGTCACATGATGTAAATAAATGACGTCGTATATAAACAAATAGGGTGGATGACATAATTATCCCAGACAGTATGGCGCCTAACCTAATTTTAACCTGTAAACAAAGTTGGCGGATGACCTAATTTTGGTAGACGGTATGGCGCCGGATATTATTTTGAATGTCTGAAAGAGCGAAATTTTTAAATTTATTCTTACCTAATTTTAAGTTTGAATCGCGGCTTCCCCAATACGGCTAACGGCCCGGTACATTTAAAATATGTTGTAAGTAAATATTAAATTTGAATTGCCCCTTCCCAATATGGCGGACAGCGCGGTAAATTAAAAAATTGTTTAACATAACATTATATTTGAATTGCCGCTTTCCAATACGGCCACCTGCGTGGTACCTTTAAATGAAACCTAACATTATGTTTGAATTGACGCATTCCGCCACTTTGAATGTGCGCCGTATTCAAATTTTTTCTAAATTAAATTTAAGTTTGAATTGGTGCTTTCCGCCATCTTCAATGAGCGCCATTTTTAAATTAAAACTAACTCCGCAAATTTCCAATATGGCTACCAGCGCGCTTACATTAAATTAAAATTTATATGATTGTATGTTTCGTGGGAAGAATTGGCCGAAGCGTTAAGATTCAGGACTCATAATTGAACTATTCTAGGTTGAAATCCTGCGGCTTTAACTATCTCTTTTTTTAAAAGATACCGTGAATAAGGATAATAAATAAAGACACACGATTTATATTTTTACAAATATGCACAATGTAGGATGTTATTATTGTTTGTACACTTACATTAATTAATCGGCATTGTGTGGTTCGGTAACCGACAAATTTTGCTTGTGGTGTGATTAAAAACCGCTAATTTCTAAATACGCAATTTGTTTTGCACTTACAGTTTGATTAGGTGGTGAGTAAACTTTGTAACTTATTAACACATAGTGATTTTTAACTTGCAGTTCCATCTTTCACACATAATTTACAATGCCACTGAGCTCCTCGAAGCAAACGATGAGATTTCTTTGTACAGTAAAACATTTAGAAGGGACAGTTTTGTACGATACATTGAACAGTACCGCGTATACAATGTGCAGCCAGCTAGCTCTTTAGGTAATTCCAAATCACAAGTGTAACGTTCAAACACACAGTCATTCTCTGACGTATGTACTTCTTTAGTGATATACATCACACGCTTATTGATGTATTCAATACCAAAGGCTAGCGACGATAAGTATATCTTCTTCTAAAATTTTGCGCAAATATTAATTCCAGCGGCAGTTTCGGAAATTGTGTTGCCTCAAACTATAATGCAATTTTCTCACCACTAGATTATAACAGGAATTCATCTCGTCTACGTGGTTTATAAGTAACACTGTTCTCTTTACCGGCAATATATTTTTCAATATAAAATGCGTAATTTAACTTTTCGCTACACAACACATAGAAATGAATTTCCTTCACAGAATTTAGGATAACAGCCACAAAACAAGGGTATAGACCAAATGAACCACTCAACACTTTACCACTGCTCATGGTCGTAACAATATCATTCACGAGCCACAAACACTTTATTTTCTTAACTTGAAATATATCGTGCCATACGCCCTGTCCAACAATATTATTCAAGTCTTCACATAAGCGCCCGATGCTAGAGTTTGGAATGAATGAAACGTTGCGAAAAACTAGAAATTCTATAATGTGTAACTTTTAGATCTGACCACAACGAGGCCTGCTGGTGAACTGTGAAATCGAGCAAGATTACCGATACCGAAATAGGGTGTTGGTGTTTGCCTCAAGGTAAGCAGGTTAGAACATGCACATTGAAACTCTTACCTGGTATAACTGTATATGAAATAGGAACGGCTGTACCAAATCACACTCGCTGTAAATTACTTTGTTCGAAGAGTATATAATAAGGCGAATGCAGGGCCTTTTATATGTAGTATGTAAACACATTTCGGACTCCACCTTGCGTGCTCCCGCCAAACCGAGTCAGTAATTTTCAATCCTGAGAGAAACACCGCAATGGAAACAGGCGGTGTAGTCTTTTATTTCTGTAACAAAAAATTTTATGTTAGCAAGCTCTTTGAGAAAATATTTCTTTGCTTAATAAACAGGTTTTTTAAAATAAAATACGTTACCTGTACAAAAGAATCAACCTTCACTTAGATCGTTACCGTTTTGATTGGACGAAGCATTTCAGGTGGAAATAGACTGCATTCGGGCAGCGAGTCTTCCGAATTAAGGATAGAATCGGCCGTCAAATTTTTTACAGTTTTTATGTATAATCACGCGAGTAAAATTTCTGGGGCTTGTGTCTGTAAAGAACATTGAAAATTAGTGCGGTGTAATAAGACACAAACATATCAAAAGAAGAAATACAATTAATAATACTTACTGCGTTCTGGCAGCGAATTGGTTCTTAACTCGAAATAAGGCTCACACACGTCGAGACTTCGGGTAGGCTGTTGAGGCGATTTCTCACGCTGGTCGTTGGAAAGAATGGGAATGTTTCCAACACACAGCCCCTTAACGAAACTGCAAGACCGACTCAGGCAATAATGTTCCTTCAAGTCATCATCTACTTCCGTCCAGTGGCCTATTTCCACTCCACAAAAAAACGCAAAGAAAATATCACTCTGATTTGTGAAGTAAAATCCTGCGGCTGTCACTACATTTACATTCATGAAGGGTACACGCCAGGTTTCAAATGTTTTTCGGGGAAGAATATACTTTTCAACTTTAAATGTTTTAGGTTTATACAATGCGGTAGCGGTACATATACCAAGTCGTCACCCGCATTACACTCCACGCACATGGTTCGAGGACTAATTACCAAGTGATGCGGTCAGGGTCTTCATTTCCGTAGTCGAGTAGCTTACTAACTATATCTGTTCACGCCCGGGCTAAATGATTTAACATTTCTTTACACTGATAAAATGCCGAACCCGCTTAGAAACCTGTACATGCCTCAGGCCAAGTCCTTTAGCATTAATGGCCCACTTACTCGATTTGTTCACTTAACTCGTCAGGCGAAATCAATTAGGCAGAAAATATCACATACACTGGATGACGTAAGTTTGTTAACCCTTCGCAACGGTCGCTTTTGCCTCTTAGGAAATATTACTGGTACTTATTTCTGACCGAACCTCGAAACCATAACGCGATCAGAAGGATTTTATATAAATAAAAAATTCTAATTTTACATCGGGAAATGAATTCCAACATACTAGTATCAACTAAAAGTGTAACCACACTTTCTTTTAAAGGCGTTACTTTACTGTATCTATTAGGGTTGTCACGTAGCACGGAGCTATGTTGGATAGTAAATGTAAACAGGGAAGTCGGTTCAGTATGGCTGTAATGCAAAGTGCAATGAAGTATGTGATATGCATTTGGAATAGACGTTATGTGGAAAGTTGGCTGTATATGGTAATTAACGGCTCAACCCGGGCGTGCTTGCAGAACGAAGAGTAGGCCAACAGGGTAAAATGGTGTTAATTCGCAGGTAATTATCGTGTATACAGTCCATTTAGTAAGGTTGTAATGGAAAGTGCAATGAAGTATGGGTTATGCATGTAGAATAGAGTTAATAAAGAAGGTAGGCTGTTTATGGTAATTAACTGACTCAAAGCGGTAGTGCATGCAGAAGGAAGTGTAGGTCAAGAGTGTAGAATGGTGTTAAGACGTGGGTTAATATCGTGTATACAGTCAGTTCAGTAAGACTGTAATTTAAAAGGCACTGAGTGTGGGTTATGCATGTGGAATAGGGATTAAGTGGAAAGTAGGCAGTTTATTGTAATTAAGTGATTCACCGCGGTCGTGCATGCAGAACGAAGAGTAGGCCAACAGTGTAGAATGATGTTAAGACGCAGATAAATATCGTGTATACCTTCCATTCAGTAAGGTTGTAATGCAAAGTCAATTAATTATGGGTTGTTCATGTAGAATAGGGATTATGTGGAATGCAGGCTGTGTATGGTAATTAACTGAATCAAAGCGGTAGAGCATACAGAACGAAGAGTAGGCTAAAGTGTAGAATGGTGTTAAGGCGGAGGTAAATGTAATTAGATAGTCGGTTCAGTAAGGCTGTAATGTAAACGTATGAAGTATGGGTTATGCGTGTATAATAGAAATTATGTGGAAAGTCGGCTGTGTATGGTAATTAACTGACTCAACCCGGTAGTGCTTGCAGAACGAAGAGTAGGCTAACAGATTAGAATGATGTTAAGGCGGAGGTTGATGTAATGTAGACCAATCATTCGGCAAGGATGTAATGCAAAGAGTAATGATGGTTTATGGGCTATGCATGTAGAATAGAGGTTATCGTGAAAATAGGCTATCCTTCAAAAAGAAGTGTAGGCTAACAGTGCAGAATGGCGTTAAGGCGGAAGTAGATGCAATGTTATCCATTCGCTCAGTAAGGTTGTAATGCAAAGAGTATTGATGGAGTATGGGCTACGCATGTAGAATAGAGATTATACTGAAAAAAGGTTATCAAAGCAGAACGAAGGTAAATTTAATGGTGAAAGTAACGTGTGGTGTAATGTACGTAGGTTGTAAGAAAACATGGGAAGTGAGATGTCTAGCCCTATCCCCTCAGGATAATCAGACATACTACACACGAGAACAACATGAGATTTTTTAAAATCTAAATTGGTTGAATAATTCGTGGTTATCGCAGCAGAAACATATTTAAGAACTTCCAGTTTTAAGTGTAGCAGCCCTAATTATTGACGAGGTATCAATACATACCATATCACAAGTAAGCAGCGACCTAAGGGTTCATTTTTAACGGAAACTTCGTAACCATTTTCGAGTTTTAAAAAAGCTATCGTACGCGAAGCATTATAACATTTCCCTTTGAGTAGAATAACAAAGCTATCAGCGATATCAATCTACTACAGACCCGATGGTTCAGGGATCGAATCTTTGTACATATCTGGACAGATCCTAGGACTCACACAAAATTTATAAAATAGGTAAAGTTAAAGAGCGGCCGAAACGTTGTAGACAACTATCCTTCTAATTCAGGGACTGAGAAAGGTATAGATATACTTCTACTAACTTCTGAGCCTTCACAACCTGTGCAGATTTTCAGTACATATACATTCATTTAATAACAAATAGCGTTAATTTTAAACTGTTTGGAACTCAACTTATAAATCTGTAGCGATAGTTTGAGACTCTATATTAGAAGGATTTTAGGTTCGAATTTTAGCCACTACGATATGGCACCGAGTTAGCTTACGTTATGGACATTAATTTATGGATGTTAGGTTAAGACATAAACGGAAGTTTCAGAGGACTTAGATTAGGTTAATTTAGTTAACGGACATAAGTTTCGTTTAGTTTATGGCATGAGGTTACCTCAGGATAGGTTGGTTAGGTTATAAACGTTAGGCTAGGTTAGGTTAGGTTAGGTTATAGACACAAGTTTAGGCTAGGTTAGGTTATGAAATGAAATTTCGAGGGCTTAGGTTTTGGACATGCGTTTAGCTTAGTGTAAGCTATGAACGATAGTCTAGGACTTAGGATAGGTTAGGTTATGGACATAAGAATACGTTAGGTTACATATAGAAGATTAGGTTAGGTTATTGACATAAGATTAGGTTAGGTAAGTTTAGGTTAGGTTAGGCTAGTTTAGGTTAGTTTATTGACATAAAATTAGGTTAGGTACCTTAGGTTAGTGGAGACGCGTCTCCATTAATCTAAAGTAGCTAATCTAATTTTATATCAATAACGTAAACTAACCTAACCTAAATGAACCTAACCTAATATTATGGCAATAACCTAACCTAAACTTATATTTCTAACCTAACGTATTCTTATGTCCATAACCTAACCTATCCTAAGTCCTACACTTGTAACCTAACCAAAGCTCTCCTGAGTTAACCTCATGTCACGTAATGTTTATAACCTAGCGTAATGTCCGTAACCTAATGTCCATAACCTCAGCTAACTCGGTGTCTTATCGTAGTGGCTAAAATTCGAACCTAAAATCTTTGTAATATAGAGTCTCAAATTATCGCTACAGAATTTTAATTTGAGTTTCAAACAATTTAAAATTAACGCTATTTATTATTTTATGAATGTGTATGTACTTAAATTCTGTACAGGTTGTGGAGTCTCAAAAGTTAGTAGAAGTAGAGGTATAGCTTTCTTAATCACTGAATTAGAAAGATAGTTGTCTACAACGTTTCGACCGCTCTTTAACTTTATTTATTTTATAGGTGATGTTTTGGTCCTAGCATGTGTCCAGATATGTATAAAGATTCGATCCCTGAACCATCGGGTCTGTAGTAGGTTGATATCGCTGCTTGCTTTGTTATTCTACTCAATGGGAAATGTTAAAAAGTCTTCTTGTACGATAGCTTCTTTAAAACTCGAAAATCGTTACGAAGTCTCCGCTAAAAATGAACCAGTAATTCGCCGGTTATTTGTGAGAAGGTATGTATTGATACCTCGTCAATAATGTAGGCCGTTTCACATAAAACTTGAAGTTCTTAAATATGTTTCTGCTGCGATAACAACTTATTCTACAACATATTTAGATACAAAATTTCTCGTCTTGATCTCGTGTGCAATCTGTCTGATTATCCACAGGTTATATGGGTATACATCTCGCTACCCATGTTTTCTTACAACCTCGGTAGATGACGCCATACGATACATTCACCCTCAACATTACCTTCGTTCTGCATGGATTGACTAATTTGAATATAATCTCTATTCTACATGAATAGCCCATATTCCATCTACACTCTTTGCATTACAACCTTACAGAGCGAATGATTTACATTACATCTACTTCCATTTTAACACCATTCTGCACTCTTAGCCTACTCTTCAATCTGCATGGATAGCCTATTTTCAGCATAATACCTATTCTACATGCATAACTCATACACCATCATAATTCTTTGCACTACTACCGTACAGAATGATTGGTCTACATTACATCTACATTCGCCTTATCACCATTCTACACTGCTGGCCTACACTTCGTTCTGCATGGATAGCCTATTTTCAGCATAATCTCTATTCTACATGCATAGCCCATACTACATCATTAATCTTTCCATTACATCCTTAGTGAATGATTGGTCTACACTTCATCTACATCCGTCTTAACAACATTCTACTCTGTTAATCTACTCTTCGTTCTTCATGCACGACCGAGTTGAGTTAGTTAATAATCATACACAGCCGACTTTCCACATAATCTCCATTCTACATGTATAACCCATCCTTCTTTAACTTTGCATTACAGCCTTACTGAACCGACTGTCTAATTACATTTACCTCCACCTTAAAACTATTCTACACTGTTACCCTACTCTTCGTTCGGCATGCACTTCTGCCTTGATTCATTTAAGTACCATAAACAGCCTACTTTTCAAATAATCTCTATTGTACATGCACAACCCATACTTCATTACTCCTTGCATTACAACCTTATTAAATATACTGCCTACAAGATATTTACCTACGTCTTAACACCATTCTACTCTATTAGCCTACTCTTCGTTCTGCATGCACTACCGATTTTAATCAGTTAATTACCTTACAGAGCCTACTTTCACATAATATCTATAATACATGTATAACCCATACTTCATTGACCTTTTCATTACAACCTTACTGATTGGCCTGTATACGCGATATTTACCTGCGTCTTAACACCACTATACACTGTTGGCCTACTCTTCGTTGTCCATGCACGACCGCGTTGAGTCATTTAATTTGCATACACAGCCAACTTTCCATATAATCACTATTCTATATGCATAACCCATACTTTATTACCCTTTGCATTACAGCCTTACTGAACTGACTGTATTCACGATATTAACCCGTGTCTTAACACCATTCTACACTGTTGGCTTACTCTTCGTTCTGCATGCACTACCGCTTTGAATCAGTTAATTACCATACACAGCCTATCTTACACATAAACTCTTTTCCACTTGCATAACACATACTTCATTGCCCTTTGCATTACAACATTACTGAATGGACTTTATAAACGATATTTACCTGCGACTTAACACCATTTTACACTGTTGGCTTACTCTTCGTTCTGCAAGCACAAGCGCTTTGAGTCCGTTAATTACCATATACAGCCTACTTTCCACATAACTTCTATTCTAAATGCATAACCTATACTTCATTGCCCTTTGAATTACAGCTTTACAGAACGCACTGCCCTCTTTACATTTACCATCCGACTTAGCTCCGCGCTACATGACCACCCTAATAGTTACAGTATCGGAAAGCCTTTAAAAGAAATTGTGGTAGCGCTATTAGTTAATACTAGTATGTTGGAATTCATTTCCCGGTGTGTAATTAGAAATTTTCATTTATATTTAATCCTTCTGATCACGTTATGGTTTCTAGGTGCGGTCAGAAATAAGTACCAGTAATATTTCCTAGAAGGCAAAGGCGATCGGAACAAAGGGTTAACAAAGTTACCGTCATCCAGTGTGTTTGTGAAATTTTCGGCCTAATGGACTTGGCCTGAGGCATGTACAAGTTTCTAAGTGGGTTTGCGATTTTATCCGTGTAGAGGAATGTTGATGTGTTTAACGCGTGGCGTGAACAGATATACTCAGTAAGCTACTCGACTACGGAAATGAAGACCATGACCGCATCACTTGGTAATTAGTCCTCGAAACATGCGCGTGGAGTGTAATGCGGGTGACGAATTTGTATATGTACCGCTACCGCCTGGTATAAACCTAAAACATCTAAAGTTGAAAAGTAAAGTTCTTCACCGAAAAAAGGTATGAAACCTGGCGTGTAACCTTCAAGGATGCAAATCAACTGGCGGCCGCAGGATTTTACTCTACAAACCAGAGTGATATTGTTCGTAGCGTTTTTGTGGAATGGAAATAGTTTATTGGATTTTACTTCACAAATCAGAGTGATATTTACTTTGCGTATTTTGTGGAGTGGAAATAGGCCACTGCACGGAGGTAGATGATGCCTTGAAGGAACATCATTGCCTGAGTCGGTCTTGCAGTTTCGTTAAGGGGCTGAGTGTTGGAAACACTCCCATACTTTCCAACGGCCTGCGTGAGAAATCGCCTCAAGAGCCTACCCGAAGTCTCGACGTGTGTGAGCCTTATTTCGAGTTAAGATCCAATTCGCTGCCAGAACGCAGTAAGTACTATTAATTGTAATTCTTCTTTTGATATATTTGTGTCTTATTACTCCTCACAAATTTTCAATGGTCGTTTACTGATACAAGGTCTAGAAATTTACTCGCGTGATAATACAAAACAATTGTAGGAAATGTGACGGCCCCCTCTACCCTTAATTCGGAAGCTTCGCTGCCTGAATGCAGTCTATTACCAACTGCATGCTTCGTCCAATCAAAACGGTAACGTTCTAAGTGAAGGTGTATTCTTTAATACAGGCAACGTATTTTATTAAAAACGTGTTTGTTACAGAAACAAATATTTTCTCAAAGAGCTTGCTAATATAATTTTTTTTGTTACAGGAATAAAAGACTACACCGCCTGTCTCCATTGCGGTGTTGCTCTAATGGATTGGAAAATTACTGATTCGATTTTCCGGGAGAATGCAAGATGGAGTCCGAAATGTGTTTACATACTACATATAAAAGGCCCTGCATTCGCCTTATTATGTACTTCTCGAACAAAGTAATGTACAGCGAGTGTGATTTGGTACAGCCGTTTCTATTTCATATACAGTTATACGAGGTAAGAGTTTCAGTGTGCATGTTCTAACCTGCTTACCTTGAGGCAAACACCAACACCCTATTTCGGTATCGGTAATCTTGCTCGCATTCAGAGTTCACCAGCAGGCCTCCTTTTGGTCAGATCTAAAAGTTACACATAATGGATTTTGTAGTTTTTCGTAATGTTCCGTTCGTTCCAAACTCTAGCATTGGGCGCTTATGTGAAGATTTGTATAATATTGTTGGACAGGGCGTATGGCACGATATATTTCAAGTTAAGAACATAAAGTGTTTGTGGCTCGTGAATGATATTGTTACGACCATGAGCAGTGATAAACTGTTGAGTGGTTCATTTGGTCTGTACCCTTGTTTTGTAGTTGGTAACCTAAATTCTGTGAAGGAAATTCATTTCTACGTGTTTTGTAGTGAAAAGTTAAATTACGCAGATTATGATGAAAAATGTATTGCCGGTAAAGAGCACAGTGTTACTTATAAACCACCTAGACGAGATGAATTTCTGTTATCATCTATTGGTGAGACAATTGCATTATCGTTTGAGGCAACCAATAACCGTAACTGCCGTCGGAATTAATATTTTCGCAAGTTATTTGTAAGAAAACCTGCTTAACGTCGCTAACCTTTTGTATTGTATACATCAATAAGCGTGTGATGTATATCACTAAAGAACTACATTCGTCAGAGGATGACTCTGTGTTTGAACGTTACACTTGTGTTTTGGAATTACCTAAAAAGCTAGGTGGCTGCACATTTTATACGCGGTACTGTTCAATATATCGTTAAAAAACCTGTCCCTTCTACATGTTATACTGTACGAAGAAATGTCATCGTATGTTTCGAGACGCTCAGTGGCATTGTAAATTATGTGTGAAAGATGGAACTGCAAGTTAAAAATCACTATGTGTTAATAAGTTACAAAGTTTACTCACTACCTAATCAAACTGTAAGTGCAGAAACAAATTGCGTATTTAGAAATTAGCGCGTTTTTATTCATACCGCAAGCAAAATTTTTTGGTTATCGAACCACACAATTCCGATTAATTAATGTAAGTGTACAAACAATAATAACATCCTACTTTTGTATATTTGTAAAAATTTAAATTGTTTGTCTTTATTTATTTTCCTTATACCCGGGATCCTTTAAAAAAGGGATGGTTAAAGCCGCAGGATTCGAACCTTGAATAGTTCAATTATGAGTCTCGAGTCTTAACGCTTCAGCAACTATTCTCGAGAAACATAAAATCATTTAAAATTTAATTATAGAAGCGCGCTGGTAGCCATATTGGAAAATTGCGGAGTTAGGTTTAATTTAAAAATGGCGCTAATTGAAGATGGCAGAAAACGCCAATTCAAACTTAAACTGAAGTTGCAAAAAATTAAAAAATAGGGCACATTCAAAATGGCGTAATGCGCCAATTCAAAATTAAACTTAAGTTAAAAAATTAAAAAAATGGCGCACATTTAAATATCGGAATGCGCCAATTCAATCTTAAAGTTAGGTTTCATTTAAAAGTACCACGTAGGTGGCCATATTGGAAAGCGGCAATTCAAATTTAATGTTAGTTAAATAATTTTTTAAATTACCGCGCCTCCCGTCATATTTGGAAGCGGGAATTCAAGTTTAATGTTAATTTACAACAAATTTTAAAAGTACCGCGCCATTAGCCGTATTGGGGGAGCTGCACAATTCAAACTTAAAATTAGGTTAGAACAAATTAAAAAATGGCGCTCTTTCAGACATTCAAAATAATATCCGACGCCATACCGTCTACCAAAGTTAGGTCATCCGCCACCTTTGTTTACATACTACGTCATTTGTTTACAGGTTAAAGTTAGGTTAGGCGTCATACTCTCTGTCGAATTTATGTTATCCGCCATATTTGTTCACATACCTCGTCATTTGTTTACGTCATGTCACCATCGCCATATTTGTTTACATATCAGAGGCTAATGTTAGGTTAGGCGCCATCCTGTCTACCAAAATTATGTCATCCGCCATATTTGTTTTCATACAACTTCATTTGTTTACATCACGTAACCATCGGCATATTTGTTACATATCAGAGGTTAAAGTTAGGTTAGGCACCATACTGTCTGGGATAATTAGGTTATCCGCCCTTTTTGTTTACATACTATGTCATTTGTTTACATCATGTGACCATCGCCATATTTGTTTACATATCAGAGGCTTACGTTCTGTTAGGCGCCGTACTGTCTAGCATAAGTAGGTCATGCGCCATATTTGTTTACGTACTACTTCATTTCTTTACATATCAGAGGCCAAAGTTAAGATAGACGCCATACAGTCTGGTATAATTAGGTTATCCGCCATATTTGTTTACATACTACATCATTTGTTTACATGTCAGAGGCTAAAGTTAAGTTTATTTACACCACGTGACCGCCTTGGGTATGGTTGTCCGCCATATTTGTTTACATGTGACTTAATTTGTTTACTTTTCGGATGTTAAAATGAGGATTATTTACACCACGTGACCGCCTGAGGAAAGGTCGTCCGCCATGTTTGTTTACATCACTTTACATATGACGTCAGAGGGTCTGTGGTGGTGGTGCTATCCCTATATGCTTACTACTCACCCAGCCTCCTGTTCAATGGGTGTCGGGTCTTTCCCGTGGGCAGAGGCGACCGGGGCGTGTTTGCTGACCACTCACCCCATCTAGTGCCGAAGTCCTAGAAAGAGTAAAGTTATACCTCTACTCACCCTAAGGGCCTTAGCGGCCTGTAAATAGGGTGAAAACCTGCAACATATTACCCATAAAATCGAATTTCTTAAACCCAACAAACGACGTAATGTTACCTCAATCAGTGTGGGATCGCTTCCCGCCACAAGTGCCTCTCACGTTGTCATTCACCAGTCTCACTCTTCCTCCCCAATAGTCGCTACGTCATCTGACGCTACTGAAGGCGTCGTAAAATATAAATCCCTGAAATCCTAAACCGGTTTTAAAACTTCTGAATGAGAGCGAGAATGAAAACTTTCAACACCAGCATAGGCCTGCGTCTCAGTGAATTGAAGTAACCGTGAAACTGCTAGTCGGATTTGATGATGTTCTGTTTTTAGCATTATGTATCATATTTCCGAAAATTATTGAAGCATCTACATGATCTAATGATGTTATATTTGAGAGGTGCTCTTAGACTGAATATTATGTAGGAACAAGGGCTGACGGTGTTCGAGAATAAGCCGCTAACCTAAATGTTTGGGCGTAAGTGGGGCGAAGTGGCAGGAAAGTGGAGAAGCCTACAAAATGAGGAGGTTTGCGTGATCAATGGGTGGGAATGTAGCATGTATGGGGGAGGGAGAGGAGCATATAAGGTTTTAGTGCGGAGACCTGATGGTAAGAGACCACTTGGAAGACCTAGGCGTAGATGGAAGGATAATATTAAAATGAATCTTTAAGAAGTGAAATAGGGAGGCAGGCACTGACTTTCTGTGGCTTAGGATAGGGACAGGAGTTGGGCGATTGTGAATTCGGTATTGAACCTTCGGATTCCATAAAATGTGGAGTATTTTGTGACTGATTGTGAAACTGTTGGTTTCTGAGGAAGGATTTTGCTCCACGGAGTTAGTTAGAATATTAGGTAATACGTTTGAGTGAATTGAAAGAAACATGGAAATGGAAGACAGGGAGATGACATTCTGTGTGGAGTGTTATGGACCGTGGTGTTGAAGCTTACCATCTGCAGCTGTGTGATGTGCTTCTTCCACCAGAGATTCGCCTTATGTTCTGGCCACATATTCGTCGCGAAGTAGTAACCGTACATGAACATGTGGACGAAAGTGTTTATAAAACCCAACAAGGTTGAATGTCCACCTGAAAAAGAAAAGGTATAAATACACTAGCAGTAAATACATTGCATATGCTCTTGTAACTTCAAAATGTACTGGTCACGCACCGTAATTACCAATCTTCACGTTAGTCGTATCACCGTGTTTTATTTTTCATTTAACTAACGAACTAACTAACTACCTAACTACCTACCTAACTAACTAACTAACGAACGAACGAACGAACGAACTAGCTAACTAGCTAGCTAACTAACTAACTAACTGACCAATTGACCAACTGACCAACGGACCAACTAACCAACCAACTAACCAAACAATTAACAAACCAACAAACCAACTAACCTACAAACATACTAACAAACTAACCAAATAACAAATTAAACAACAAACCAACCAACTAACCAACCAAACAACCAATTAACTAACTAGCTAACTGGGTATGTAATTAACTAATTAACCAACTCACTCACTCACTCCACCCACCCACCCACTCACTCACTCGCTCCATTGAGCACAGTCCTTCTTGAGAAGCTAACATGTCTTCAGCTAGTCAAGAAATTCTCCACATTTTATAGTGCCCGAACGTTCATTACCGCATTCATAAACGCCCGCCACCACTACCTATTCTGAGCCAGAGAAATCAAGTTCATGCCTACCCATACCACGTCTTGGAAGGCCAATTGTAAGATTACTCTTCCCTCTACGTTTAGTTCTTCCAAGTCGTCTCCCTTTATCAGGTCTCCCCACCACAACTCTCTAGCCACCTATCCTATCCCCATGCATTTCAGTAAATGAAACAAACATTTTTATGAAACAGAGTCATAAAATATGTCAATCGATTTATATCATACATCTCGATATGTTTCGAACAACTACGATGTTATCATTAGGAGGATGTAATTTTATCTGCAACTGGTTTTCAATTCTGATGTGCGTCATTCCCTTTGTGTTGTGTACAACAGTAAGCAGTTAGGTATGTTAACACTTACAGTCCAACACAACTATATTTGTTTTTATTACAAGGAGTTTACAGCGACATGTTTCGGCCCTATATGTGGGCCATCATCAGGTTGTGGTTAGACTTACAGCTTAGGCTATACTAGCATGCGTGTAGTGGTCTAGGAGCGTAATGGGGCGCGTTCTAGCTATCATTATATTACAGGTTACCATGTTCCCGGGTGTATCTGGTTGGATATCGTTTTTCTTTTTCCCCATAGGTACTATTTCTTATGCTAGGGGACATTCCCTGTGGGGAATAAAGAAAAACGATATTCAACCAGATACACCCAGGACCATGGCACCCCGTGACATAATGAGATCTCGAACCCGCCCCATTACGCCCCAAGACCACTACATGCATGCTAGTATAGCCTAAGCTGTAAGTCTAACCACAACCTGATGATGGCCCACATATAGTGCCGAAACATGTCGTAAACTCCTATAATATAATAACAAATATAGTTGTGTTCGACTGTAAGTGTTAACATACCAAACTGCTTACTAAAGTGGTTTTCAGTTAATTAAAAACATGGATTTTTCAATGTACAATATACAAGTGGAGACCGTGGTGGCACAGTGGTTAATATGCTGTGCTACAAATCGGAAGGTCCCAGCTGGTGTCATTGGAATTTTTTCATTGACATAAAATCCTTCCGATCGCACTATGGCCCATGAGGTCGACTCAGTCTCTAACAGAAATTAGTACCAGTAGCATTTCCTGGGGGTAAAGGCGGCCGGTACGTAAGGCTGATAACCTTACCACCATCCTGTGCCGTTGTCATGAAATCTGGGAACCTTAACTTCCAGGAACTCTCTGGGCCACTCCAGGCCTGTAACGGGACTGCTTTACCTTTACAATGTACAAGTAGAAACGTACATGACATGCTGTTGCACAGGGCTACAATGTTTTTACGGTGTGAATTTTAGCTTTCAGTGGAGAGGAATCCTAACGTCAAGATGTGGATATCAACAAAAATTGTACTATACTTTAATCCCGTGACATTGAAGCCGCGAGAATTGTCTGGATTCTTATAATGAAACCAATTAGATGCAATAATCACTCAAATTTATTTTTGGAATAAAACTCTACATGTTTCGGACAGTTCCTCTGCCCATCATCAGAAGTTTTTCACTGTACACGCAGCAATGGTGTATGTCATAGAGTTTTGCCGACAGCTTGCGAGTTAGCTATCAGCAAACCTGTATGTATTGCTATATATACAGTGAAAATCTCCTGATGATGGACAGAGGAACTGCGCGAAACATGTAGAGTTTTATTCCAAAAATAAATTTTAGGAATTAGTGCATTTAGTTGGTTTTATTATAAGAATATATCGGGATGCACGGTCAACTGAACGTCAAATACTGTGTTTGTCGTTCGTTGGGGTTAAGTTTTCACGTTGAGGTGATGTATGTAGTGTCATGGTCACGGATATCATGTCTGTCAAAAAACGATGTATTTTTGTAGACAAGAAGTGTTCGATAAGCGATGTTCCAAGAATGAAAGCGAAATGCAGTAGTACTGTGAGGTCTGTCAATGTAAAATTCGTCTCGAAGCCAATTTCAAATACTGAAATCAAACTATCTATTGGCTACCAAAATACACCTTCATTCAAATCCCTCTGAGAAGTATGCATGCGCGAGAAGGACAGTATGGGATTCGTTGGTTATCGGTGACGTATGACATATATCGGTGACGTATGACGTATATCGGTGACTTATGACATATATCGGTGACGTATGACACGTATCTTTCTGTAAACGTCATTTCGTATAGGAAGGCCGGAACCCCCCCCGCCCCGACACCCAAGTTGTTTATTTACTTACTACTTCCCGTCAGCCCTCGAAATCGGTGCCAGAAGGAGAGGTTGATGCTTCATTAAATGGCTTCTCGTCTCCTAATTGTCATAATTTATAACCAATTGAATGCTAATTTAATGATTGTAAGAAGTGTGTCAAGAGTCCTATATGCGTTTCATTACCTAATTAAACCAGATTTACTGCCCAATTGTCCCGTGTATTTCACAAACTAAGAAGTTCTTTTCGGTACTAAATTTCGTTTTGAACTCTGCAAAAATTCTGATTGAATGCCTGTGCTGTTCCAATCCATGCCAGGGCAAATTTTGACAATTTACTACAGTTTGTAATGCCAGCATGGCGGAATCGCGAATTATGAAGCAGTGGTGAAATGATCTTCAGCTGCTTTAAAGTTCTGAAAAGAAGTACGACTGTACGTGTTAGCAAAATAAGCTTCTTTTGTTTAATTAATGTCTTTATATGGAACGTAAATTGTTAGGAATAATTTTGGAATTATTTATTCATCTTCTATTTTGCGAAAGGTAGCAAATGAATTACTCAAAAATTTAATGCGGATAAAACCCCCAAAATGAAATTGAATACTGGCAAATGTTGTTTATAATTTAACAACAGCAAATATGGCGACGCTGAGAAACTCAAGAGGTTACAGCTGACAAATTTAACGTATGAATAATTTTAGCATAAGAGGCAAGTTATTCGCGAAAATAAAAGCAGCCTACAATTACGGTACGCTGGAGCGGATTGTCCTTCCGGAGATAATAAAAAAAATAATTAAATACTTGAATGAAATATTCGTTAGGAGACAGTACATTCTTTAAAAGTATGTGACTGAAATTACTTTAAATTGAAATATTTGCGACAGACTCTAAGCGCTGAGGAAAGCAGGCGGGCTGTGCCCTACCCAGACTGTGCGCGTTGGTTCGGCACGGCTAGGGCGAGTGATGGAAAGACAGAGACAGCTATGTCGCAGACCGGTATGTAGGTATTGCAGTTCAGAGGCGGTTTAAATAGGACTTCATATATTTCTTTACTTTTCTATCTTTTCAAAAGCTGGAATTTGATCAATTATATTTGTAGCTCTTTTCAAAGCAATTGTGAAGCTTAATTGACTCATTTAAATTAACTTAATGATAATTTACTTGGATAATGTTGCTGCGTGTGTGGTATTAAATGTAATGCAGGAAACTGCTGTGTTGTAGAAAATGGGTTACTTACCTGCAATATACCTAGTTCCAGCCCATGATATTACCATCATCCCCAGATGATGATACATATGAAGAAATGTTATTTGTTTGTTCTTTTTACGGAGAACGAAGAATATCTGCAAAGTAAGGTTCGAGTTTAGTGTTACGTGCATGTCAAGCTCTTGGCGTTAGCGTAATTAACGCTGTTGGAAGACATTCATTTATGTACTGATTATTTTCTCAATTAAGTAAATCCTTATTTTTATCGTTGCGCCGTGCATTCTGTAGATTATTTAATTACACACACCAACACATGCACATATATATATATTATTTAAGAAGTCTAAACGTTACATTAAAACATTTAAAACGCTCCTACATGTTTCGACCACACGATCATCCTCAGGGAGCGTACATTGTTCCTTGCTAAATTTATAATTCAAAACATTCAGTGAATTACTTCTTTATGTCATATTAGGTGCTGTGACAGCATGTCGTGTTTTTGTGTGTGAGTCGTACGCTGTTTAGAATGAGCCTGGTTATGATTGTGCGTCGTATGCTGTGTGTGTATATATATATATATAAAATTTAGGAAGTCTAAATTTACATTAAAACATTTAAAATGCTTCTAAATGTTTCGATCACACGATCATCCTCAGGGAATATATTTTTTTCCTGGCTAAAGTTATAATTTAAAACATTCAATGAATTACTTCTTTATGCTACTAACTTGGTGTTGTTGCTATATTGTTTAACAGTCTAATTAATAAACATTTTCTATGTTAATAAAAATCCAACCAGATGCAACAGTATGCAGATATTTATTTACTGCAAAGTCACTGTACATGTTTCGGGTGTCACAGCACCCATCATCAGTAGTACTAAAAACTGTAACCGCAGCCTCCATTACAGGTCATAATACTGGTACAGCTACTTCCCTCCCGATCAGGCCACGTTGGAGGGAAGAAGAAGGTTATAAGGAAGACTATAAGTAGAAGGAGGTACAACTTAAAGAGACCAGAGGACATTGAGAGTCAAAAGAAATTTAGAACTAAGTTAGGAGAAGGGGCTTCCATTTTAAGATATGAGAGGTGTTAAGGAGTAGAAGAAAAATGGGAAAGAATAAAGACCACCTTCCAACATATCTGCGAAAACACACTTGAGCGGAAAGATAATACAAGAAAAGACTGGATATCGGACAGCACCTGGAAGATGATAGAAGGAAACAAGTGAAGGGCAAGCTGTGCGCAACTTATGCAAGAACTAGGAAAGGCAAGGATTTGGAAAAAGAATATGCAGCCCTGAGTAAGGAGATGAAGTAAAGTGTCAGGAGAGACCATCGAGCGTACGCGGATAGGATTGCGAATGATGCTCAAGTAGCCGCAAACCAAGGGAACGTAAAAGGTATGTTCAATGCTATAGGACGGTTAACGAATAATATAAGGCCAGCCACAGTTCCGATAAGAGACAAAGAATGTAAATCTATTATATCTATAGAAGGACAGATCCTTAGATGGAAAGAGTATCTGGAAGATATACTCAATACTTCCACCACTAACATGGAAAGGGGGAATTGGCAAGTATTCCAACAGAGTAACCAAGAAGCGTTAGACCTCCTTCAAAGAGAGAAATTGTTAATGCCGTAAAAACAATGAAGAACGGGAAAGCCACAGGAACAGATAATATTCCAGCCGAAGTTTTAAAAGCGGACCCATATATATCAGCAGATATTCTGCTCCCATTATTTCAAGATATTTGGCAGAAAGAGACGTTCCCTAAGGAGTCGAAAGAAGGAATCATAATAAAGGTCCCAAAGAAAGGAGATCTTAGTCAATGCAGAAACTGGCGAGGTGTCACCCTACTCGCAGTGATCAGTAAGATTTTCAATAAAATTTTATTAGAACGGATCAAGAACTCATTGGAGATTGGCCTTCGGAAGGAACAGGCTGGATTCCGTCATAACAGGTCATGTATTGACCAGATAAATACCTTGAGAGTGATTATAGAACAATCCGTCGAATTTCAGTCACTTCTTTACATGTTGTTTGTGGACTATCAAAGAGCTTTTGACTCCTTAAGCAGGGCATGGATTTGAGACGAAATAAAGTTTAGGGGACTTCCCAGCAAATTCATAAATATAATTAGTGAAGGCTATGAGGACTTCAGCTGTAGGGTACTGCATGAAGGACAGTTATCTGACTCAATTAAGACATCATCAGGGGTCAGACAAGGATGCCTTCTGTCACCATTACTGTTCCTGCTGGTTATGGATGGTGTATTGCGTACAGCCTTGGATGGAAAGAAAAGAGGATTAACTTGGAGAGTACAGGAGTCATTGGAAGATATGGAATATGCAGATGATGTATGTCTTGTATCTCATAAATATGAGCATATGTGCAGGAAACTGGATGACATCTGGAAGGAATCCAAGAAGGCTGGCCTTGAAATTAATTCCTCAAAGACAAAAGAGATACGTGTTAATACAATAGAAAAGCAAGGGCTCAGATTAAATGGAGAGGGCATTAAAAGATCATCAGATTTTTGTTAATTGGGTAGTATTGTAGCCGAAAATGGAGGTACCAGCAGAGAAGTAAATACGAGAATACAGAAGGCGAGGGGATAATTCTCCAAACTGAGAAGAGTGTGGCTATCTAAGTCATTATGAAAAGACACTAAGATTAGGAATTTTAATGCCTGTGTGAAATCCGTACTTTTGTATGGATGTGAGACTTGGCTTGTCACAAAGGAAATTCAGCGTAAAATACAAAACTTTGTAAATAGATTTCTAAGATATATATTAAGAATATGGTGGCCAAATATTATTTCCAACAAAGACCTATGGAAAGTAACAGGAGAAGAAGATATAAATTTAGAAATAAGAAAAAGAAAATTTAGATGGATTGGTCACACATTAAGAAAAGAGGATGGAGAGATACCAAAGGCTGCCCTACTCTGGAACC
>Ga0136643_10001668_pt1 | contig 27603 bp, 17 predicted proteins | sample TergutLab28metaG_FD_96883 | JGI IMG/M metagenome (GOLD analysis project Ga0136643, IMG submission 96883) | Labiotermes labralis P1 segment gut microbial communities from Petit-Saut dam, French Guiana - Lab288 P1 (version 3) (version 3) | ecosystem: Host-associated > Arthropoda: Insects >... | reverse complement strand
TTTATTTGTTTAAGGTGAGTGGTGTGAAGGAACTGGGGGGAAGGGATGAGGAATGTGTTAAATTACATAAGGAGGGTGAAGCCCCCCCCCCCCCCAAAAGTTAAGACTGCTGCAAGATCATGAAAACTGATAACTTTTACGCCAATTATGCATACAGAAACTCATAAAATAAACGGGAGCTTGATGTACGTTTGACTGTGCATCGTTGTATAAGCATAGAGAAGAAAACCAACTAGATGTTACTGAATGCTTTATTGCACTTATTATCTGCTCAACATGTTTCAGGCACTTATACGCCCATCATCAGGAGCTCGAGACTATACTTGTGTTATTGTTGCATATGGTGTGTAATGCCTTGATTGCTGGTGGTCGGCTGTTAGAAGCAGAGCAGCAGGCTACTGAAAGTGGTGCTGCAGAGAACTCAAGTGTTCTGGTATGTGACACTGCGTGATGGGGCGAGTCATTCCTGATGTTCCAAAGAAGCACAGAGCCGTCATATTAAGAGTCAAGCAGACCCTTCAGATGAAGGCACTAATTTATCTTGAGATATCAGAACAATTCACCCAGAAATCTGCATCACAACCCTGAAGACATGATTTCTCAGATCACTGGTCATACACCCTGAGGACAAAATTCAAAACTTTTGTGCTGTGAAAACTTCAAATTTCATGTAGACACTACGGATCACATGAGCTACTTGCATTCCTTTATGCTATCTTGGAATGAAATGGTTTTCTGAGGCCAATAGCAATCTGACAAGTAATACTGATGAAGTGGGTGTGTGGTAAACAGCATTGCTTTCTTCCACATGCACATGGCCCTATTCTGAGACTCTTATGTGCTAAAGAGATATCACCAGCACACCAGCATACATCCTAACAGCCTCAAACACACTACTTACAGTAGAACTTAAGTGTCATTTCACAGACTTCATACAGTTTTAATTCAACTAATATTCTATGGAGACATTATACCATACATACGACACAGCAATTTTCCTCAATATTAACAAGCTGGATGAAAGTACGACCTACATAACTGGCCTTTTAAATACATGTTCTATACATTTAAATTATACTGACAAACTACTTTTGTAACAAAGTTTTAGATATCTATATCACCCCTAATCGTAAAACAGCGAGACCTCCATCTTGATGCACAATGGCTAAAACCCTTGAATTCATTTAATATTTTTGCAGTTAGACACAATGATGACTTGACAAAATAGACCAAAACTGTTGTCTGTATAAAGGTAAAGCAATCCCATTAGAGGCCTGGACAGGCCCTGAGGGTTCCAGGAGGTTGAGGCTCCCAGATTTCAAGATAATCTGCACATGAAAGTGGTAAGGTTTCAAGCCCTGTGCACTGGCAGCCTTTACTGCCCAGGAAATATTCCTGGTACTCATTTCTATTAGTGGTTGAGTCAAGCCCAGGGCCATAGTGCGGCCAGAAGGATTATGTGAATGAAAAATTCCAATGACACAATCGGAAATTGAACCCGCGACCTTCCGGTTTGTAGCGAAGTGCCTCAACTAACTGCACCACCGTGTGCCCCTACTGTCTGTATAACTCCGTATAATAGTATTACAGTAATATAGTTGTGTCAATGGAAAATCCTCTCTCCCCCTTAACAATTGCTTTGTGCAAGTTTTATGACCATGTCTAAAACATACTGCACTCACCACCAGCAGAAAGAGGAGGACAAGAGGATGAGGAAAAGAGAAGAGGAGGAAGAAGAAAAAGCCATTGTGAGACAGGAGACTTGAGACAAAACAGTTTGTCGGTAACCAAGACACACTACTGTTATGTTACTGATGAATATTTACTTGTGTTACACAGTGAAATGGTTAGTTGACAGAACTGTCAAAATGTTACACTGTTAGCAAAACATTTCATTGTACACAGTAAAGATAAGAAAGTACAGGGTGCACCTCCCTAATCTGGCTCCCTTGGGAACTGACCAGTGCCAAATTAAGGAATTTTCCACACAGTACGTTGTCAGCCCATCACGGTATCAAAACACCTTACACAGGACTTCATAAAATAAACCCGTAGTGTGGTACAAAATTTTAATGCATCGGCTCAGGGCAATAAGCAGAGGAAGCATTAAAAAAAATCTAAAAGTGAAATATTTATGCCAACTCACTCACCACAGAGAGTGTATTGGACTTGACCAAAACAAGTTAAAGTTTATAAAATTTACAATAAATATGCAACTTAGATATAAAAAAAAAAGAAACAAGAGCAAAACTCTAACCTAGACTAAGCAAAAAATCAATGACTTGATCCACGATTACTACAGCCTTTTTTATTATACCATGCCAGACTATGGGAGGTGCTGGATCACGGACTTTTGGGATTAAAGATGTGTGACCTACACCACAAAGTTCTACAAGCTGTAGCATTATAACAATCACAACTTATTTAATACCACAGAGGTGTTTCAAGCAACCAAAACTTTTGCAATTGGACAGGAATGGGAGATTTTTGGGACTGATTTTCCTTACTATCCTTCCTGTTATTACTGTCTTTAGGATAATTAGAATAAAGCTCCTTCTCCTTCACCTACTAATTACACATTCAGTCTATTGGCATTCTCATGTAAGCAGTTAAATTATCGGGAAATCGCAGTTCCTTCAAGTTCTTTCACATAAACAAATACACAATACTGATAGTTATCTACTACAAAAACTTATAATACATTACAGACATGCCTTCAATGTAAGACTGCATGATAATATGGAACCTAGGGTAAAAATTTGTGTGTGAATTTCTAGCCTTTTTTATGCTATTGTAAACTATCAAATCAAAAGGTTAGGTATTTAGTCTTGAGCAAAACGACCTTGGATAACTGCTAAAAACAACTGGCGATTTTTTTTTTTATGTTTTGCTGACTGTGCATCTCAGTGTAATCTTAGTAATTAACCAACTTAATGCACAAAATCTTGTTTTATAATAAGTTTATTATATGCCTCTACATGTTTCAAGCACTACTGTGCTCATCATTAGGAGGCCAAAATTGTATTATACAGTATCTGGTATCATCACACTGAAACAAGTGAGTGGTCTCAAATTACTAAAATACAAGTCTATAAATATGAGCACATAGTAGTAAAATTTATGTGTGAATTTTTCGGGTGTGATTACTGTGTATTACTTACTATAAACATGTTATGTCATGTAGAGGTTACGTTTATCCAGTTGTTAAACTTATTAAAAAGGTACTATATCTATTTACATTATATGTTTGCTGAGTCTATCTGGTCATAAAATCATATAAATTGTTGATTAGTTGTTCTAACCCTTTAGATAAAACAACTAATCAACAATTTATACCAAGATTTTGTGCATTAAGTTGGTTAATTACTAAGATTAAGACAGCAGGGGAATGTTGTAATATTCATCCACTTCATTCACACCAATTCCAAAATCCTTGAAAGATTCACTTTAAGATATGAACTACACTCTTTTGAAGAGGCTTTGTAAAGTACAAGATTTGAGGTTCTCACAGTGGCATTGCTGAGGATTCAGGTCTTTTAGAACATGGCACTTTGCTAGGAGAGTAGTTACTGATGTTACAAAGGATTGTTATGCCTTCATCTTCAGGGTTAGGCCATCCAAGGACTGCTTGACCCTTCCAGATAAACTATTTACCCTACTGGACAGTGTTACATCCAGTAAGTGTTTAATCCTTAGATTTTGTAGAGTTGAAAGCTATGAAATGTGCCTATGAGTAGTAAAACCCTCAAGGCATCCTCAGCTTGCCAAATGCTAACATTATTTTGAATATAATATTTCAGTAACACAGCAAGAAAATCTGCAGAGTAATTTTTCTTTCTTTCAAATTCAGCATATGTTTACAGTTATTGCCATTACCACACAGTTGCAGCCTTAAACAGCCAAACATTTTCCATTAATGCTGAGATAAATAACTAAATTAATAAACTACACCCTGTTGTTACACAAGAGAATGATCCATCATTATCACCAACATCCTTGCTTACAATGAACCCTATCTGCAACCAGTTTAATCCAATTAAATCAAAAGCTGTTCTGATAATATCAACCTTTGCATTAATTCCATCTCTGTCTCTAGTGACACTACCACTACCCATGAAGCTCTGAGATCAACATGTGAGTATTTCCGACACCTTCATATGTGCTACATTCTCAGCCCATCTGAACCATCCTAACTTAATGACCCTGCCAACACTGGTACAGTTATTTTCTATCCATTTTTCCATTTCTATCACTTATAAGCTTTTCACTTTTCACATCAAGAAACAACACATAAGAGATACAAATTAAATTTCTGAGGGTTTGCACATGTGGAATTCATTTTTTTTAGATTCACTGGGTTTGTGTTCCTAGTGCGTGTGATGTATGTTCATGTGTCTGCTGTGTTTTGGTCAACTGTTTTGTAGCGTTAGTGTTTAATCCTGAGGATGGAAGCAGTCGGCTTCCAGAACATAGCATTTGCTTTGAATATTGTGACAACAGAAAAAAGTCCTTTTGAAAGTTGGTGACATTACTCAAGTAAACCCACTGTCAAAAATTTATATGTTACAATTTTGAATTTTCTGTTTCTAATGTGTCTTCTTAAAACTCTGTCTTTCCATTTGAAATAAAGATTCTCTCCTCTGCATATGAACAGTTCATAAGGTTTACTGACTATTTCAAATCTAATCTTTGTAGACTAGATAAAACCTCGTTCACATTCACATCTATACAAAACAGCATGTTTGTAAGAGAAAAGAAGGAACCACACTAACCAATTTCAGGTGACAAATCAAGACAGCCTGTGCAGTGTCCACTCAGTTTTTAGCTCAATTCACTGTGCGTGTCCATACACCAAGATGGCCTGCACATTGACACAAGTTGTGATGCAAATAACGCACAGAAAAACGGCAACTGCAGCTGATAAACTACTTCATTACGATGAGCTGCATAATTTGAACCCTCCACCAATATTAATGGGGTATATGAAAAAACAATCCTGTGTATGTGGTAAGCAGTACCCACTTACATGGAATATGTACACAGAACCTGCATCTCAGTCACAAGAACTCAAAGGGACAAATAGATACTTTCTGTTGCCACGTACACATTTTTTTTTCCCGATACTCTTTCCTTGAAATAAAATGGTAGGTCCTCATAAATTGATATGATTCAGAAACACCTTTAACCTTACATTTTGTTGACCATGCATCCTGATACGATCCTTGTAAAAAACCAACTTGACGCACAATTTTTTATGAATGCTGATTTCTATTCTCTGTATCTCTGGAATGCAGGTTAGCCTGCATACCAGATGGTCATCTACACAGTGATATAAACCAGGTGTCGTATTGATACAGTAATTCTCCTGATGATGGGCACATGGCCGCCTGAAACACGTACAGAATATAAATAAACATACATGAAAAACTGTGTGTCAAGTTGGTTATTTACATGGACCTTTAACCTTAATTTTGTTAAGAGGTTCCATATTAAACTTTATGCAATTTTATGGAATACAACACACACCTCACCATCAATGCAAGTCCAACATTGTGGTTTAATGCAGTTTTTCAAATTTCGAGATGCAGATCACACTACATATGACAGTTTTATAGGGTCTCTCAATACCATACTTCATCAAGCATATTCAGATGGTGTGGTACTGCCACATGCATGCCCACATTTCTGCTCAAGTGTAAACTGCAGCACTAGTAATAAGTGATATTAATAATAGAGTGGCAGAAAACCAACACAAAACAGCAGCACCCTGTAATACGTTAAAGTTCACACTACATGACTACATTCACAAGCATCTGTTAACATCTGCAAGCCTTTAGAAAAACCTATTTTGATTTTACGAAGTGAATTGATAACTATATATAAAATACAAAATGTGTTCTATGCACACCTCTTTGAGAAGAACTCTAATAGACACATGCAGTTTTAAATCACTGACCAAACGGCATATGGTGAGAAAGTTATGCAGACTTAAAACAATAAATATTAAGACACATACAATAATGTAGTTCTAGGTAACTGGGGTTAAAGATATCTATCTGTAATATTGGTATCTAGATCCTATTATACCCACATGAAGTATGAGAGTGACAAAAGATGTTTCTACAAAGTTAAATTCTCAAGACTTACGTACACTTTTATTGAGATATTTTAATAACAGACATATCAAGTAACAACAAAATGGCACTGCTGCTACAAATAAGTACTCTATTTTCCTTGTTGTTGATAAAAGAAGCTTATATTTAGGAGGCGAGGTTTTATTACTGCGGGCGGCTGAGGAGTTGGCCCTACCGGCATATAATGGCACATCTTTGGGTAATCACAGTTCCTGACATTTGAAAGGAATATGATGCCTTCATCGTCGCAGTCTAAAGGCTTCCAACCTTCAGACCTTCGAAGATGAATGCTAATTTGTCCCGGAATGATGGGAACCTATTACCTAGTGATTTGACATGATATCCCAGAATAACTGAGTCCTGTGATTTTAGACAGCGTTATTTCTTGTACCACGTTCATGTTATGCAGGTACAGATTTAGTCATATTTATCTCAGAATTTCATTTATTACATTTCATTGTGAGGCCATATCACGAGGATCTGTCTATGTCAACTGACTATTGCTAATGAAACTCAGTACCATAGATGTTATAACAGATAAAGCTTGTAGAAACAACTTATTCTGTTACGTAAGTCTGCAATGCATAATCTTAGTAATTAACCAACTTGATGCACAAAATCTTGTTTTATAATAAGATTTTGTGCATCAAGCTGGTTAATTACTAAGATTATACTGAGATGCACGGTCAGCAAAACATCAAAATCTGCAATGCATGTTTATGTAACTTATAATACCACATGTCAAAGGATTAGTAAGGATTTATTTGTTTTGAATAGCACACTTTAATGAAATGCACCAGTCTTCCGAATATGGGCGCAGTTTTAATAAATACTCCAAGCTTATTTTTCTAAAATCTGTTTGGAACCTTCACCCAAGTGGCAAAACACAGTACTTGCACCTAATTACCTCAACAACAAAATTTCTCATTTGCAAAAATTAAAGAGTGGAAGATAAATAAAACACTAATTGTACACTTACAGAGACATAAAAGTACTATCAATTAACAAGACGAATCCATGCTGAAATGTACACGGCATACTTTCTGATTAATTTATACTATGGAGATTAGAAATGAGAAATGATCTATGGCAAGAACGCATTTTTGAAGTTCCGCGGTATATTTGTGGAACATAAATCACGTGTATAATTTTTTGTGTAACCGACAACACATTACTGAACACTACGTTTAGATCAATAATAGAAACTCTAGTATTGGTTAGTTTGTACAGGCTTGCCTTTTACACGAGTTACAATTATTATGCCATTGAAGAAGAAAAATATGTATAATATCTTACAAGACAAAAACACAGTTTCATTTCTTTAAAAATTATTTAGAGAGCTTACTATTAACAATAATATTGCATTTCAATGAAAATACTGTACATATATTTCAGAATATATGCAACCAATATAATAAACTCATCCAATTCTGTCTTCCCCACGAACCAAAGTCAAGGACAGAATCTCTGACACAGACACAAGGCTTGCAGTTTGAACAAGGCCAGGCCCTTCATCTCCCCACAAAAAAAAAAAAAAAAAAGTTTACATATGAACATAGAAAATAATGTACAAATGATGGCAATGGTTGTAATACCATTTAAATAAGAATAACATTACACTTATAACATGACAGGAAGTGAAGAATCAAAACATTGAAAGAAGAAATCACAGCATTACTTAATATCGTATGTATCCTGTTGTAACATTGTGGTCAATGGTACCCATTCCATGCTGCCACAGCCTGGATCACAAGAATTTTAAAGTCACACCAAACAGCACAAATTCTGTGCTACATTAAAACATACCCTTTAGTTTATAAAATCCTGAATGAAGGAGTAAGTACTGTCAATATTACTTGTTTATGCAAAAACTGGACTAACTGTAATAAGAAATTCATTTACAGACAAACATACTAACCCAAATTCAGGCAGAAAAACTGAAAATGCTAGATATAGGAGCAGATCATTTTATCATTCAGCCACTAGGCCTCTTATATTAAGGGAAGAATATGGGCTGAGGGTGTTTGAGAATTACGGCTTAAGAGGGGGAAAATGACACGAGGCTGGAGAAAACTGCATAAAGAGCAGCTTCATGATTTACAGTCCTTACCAATTAACAGAATGGTGTTTAAAAAGATAACGCTGAGACAGATGGTGGCAGGTGGCACATAGGGGGGAGAAGAGAAAAGCATACAGGTTTTTGATGGGAAAACCTGAAAGAAAGAGACTGCCTGGAAGACCTAAGCATAGATGAGATTACAAAAAAATTGATCTTAAAAAAACAGAATGCCAAGCATGGACTGTACTTCTGTTACTGCATTACTGCATTTACTTTCCAGGAAGAGATGTATCACTCATTTCAAGGCACCCTATAATTCTAGTCTGCTGATCCTGCTAGCCATGCAGACTAAGGCATATGCCTAAAACTGATTTCTGGGATTGTGGGTCTAAATCCCACCCAGGACATGAACAGTTGTCTCTTGCAACGTTGTTTGTCGTGTACAGCGGCCTCTGTGTTGAGCTGATTACTCATTCAGAGGAGTGCTACTGGGTGTGTGTGTGTGTGTGTGTCTGTATGTGATCTAAAAACCTCGACAATGAGGTGGTCTAGGCCCCAGCTGGGCTGTTGTGCCAAAGAAAAAAAATTTCCAACCCATGAACCATTTCCATTAATCTGAAGGTTCAAAACAATTCATACCAAAATCTAACGTTAGGTACGTTTCTGCATTTCATGTATTCCAACTCACTCTCCATTTCCACCCCACCTCACTTCTAAGGATCTGTCTGACCTCAGTTACCGAAGGGCACTTCCTTTTGCAACAGTCTGTGTATTAGTGAAGTTATTTTCTCATCTTGCCCATACCACACATTTGTATCCCAATATGGTACCTTACAACACTCATTTACTACTCCGTATGTGTGTAACTGATTCCCATTGAATTTCCAAAATACCACACTAACCTGAATACAAGATGAGTATCATTTTTCAATTCAGAATCTGAAGAACGGAGGTGGCAGGGCACCTTATAAACACACCCGAAGTTAAATTAACATTTACTGCATAGAGATTTACTTGTGCAATACGCTGCAATAATTAAAAACGGTATAGCAAATGGAACATGAGTAATGCTGCGGTTTCATCAGGCGAACACGGTCCGATATACGATGAAGTACGTTCGTACGAGCGGATAAACTTATTGTCATAACATCAGTTTAAATTTGTTTCATACATGATATTGCTTGACACTGAAATATACCTTCATCTGCACGAAATCGCATACGTTAAGTATCCATACACAGACCACCTCAGTGCTTGGCAGCTGCTCGATTTATTTCTACTCCAGACATCTGAAAATATTCAGCTTGCTCATGTATACATTCTGCTGCCTTCTAATTATCATTTACATGAAAGGTGCATGCATAATTTAGATTTTAAAACATATTACAAATAACTGAAAAAAGATTTCGATGTGAGGACCAAAGAGGCGTGAAGAACTTCCATCATGCACCAATCAAGTTTCAACACCACTGCAGTGACTGCCTAAACATGACGGGGTCCTAATTTTATCTGACAACTATTGCTTGATACTTCCTGCTGTTACTCTGCCACTCTTGTGAGCAATCTGTGGAGTGGGCTATGGTAATTTGATAATCGAGCTGGTAGGAAGTGACAACTGATATTTATCAGATAAAATGACCCTATACAATTTAATTGTAACTGTAACCAAAGAACAGATGACAAACCACATTCCATCTCATGGCCCTGACACGAACAGCTTAATACCAAAATGACATTTCTTATGATATTTTTCTTCTTGTTTATTTTTTTTGGAGGGGGGGGGGGGGGGAGAGACAGCAGCAGCTCCTTTAAACATCTGAACTGGTTATTTAATAGAACTCAAACTGCTCTTATAATAAAACCAAACAGATGCACTAATTTCTCAAATTTATTTTTGGAATAAAACTCTATGTGTTTCAGACAGTTCCTCTGTCCATCATCAGGAATTTTTCACTGTACACACAGCTTGCAAGAAGGATCAGGACAGAGTTCTGTCCTGATCCTGCTCACAAGCTGTCTGCAAACCTGTATGACATACACCATTGCTGAGTGTACTGTGAAAAACTGCTGATGATGGAGAGAGGAACTGTCTGAAATATGTAGAGTTTAATTCCTAAATTAAATTTGAGAAATTAGTGCATCTAGTTGGTTTTATTATAAGAATTTTTCACGCTGCATGGTCACCTGAACGTTAAAAACTCAAAAGGTCCATTTAGATTATCATTAAGGCTGCAAAAAAAGTAATCACAGGGTAGAATTAATTGTGAAGCAGTGCTGTTGGTCTTAACTGTGCTTTTTAAAATGTCTGGAATCATAAGTAGCAGAACACTTAATTATAAGGTCCAAACAAACATTTCGTTTCTTTTGTGTCAGAATGAATGAAAGAAAATAGAGACAGACCCATAAAAGCACTCGGTATGTAACCGCCTATTACTGTGCGCTGCTATACTAACAGTATGATTCATGATGGTTAGTACGAAAAACTTCCCACCGTTTTTTTTAATCTCAAATTTCACAAAACTTCACTACAACAGAGCTGAAGGCATAGTTACTTCTTCTCAATACAGTCTCCATCTTTCTCAACATTCTTCTTTCACCTTCCAACAGCAGCGAGTATCGCGACACAGTAAGAGTTGCTCTCCTTCCTCTGCAGCAAATACCACATGGCATTCCACAGGGCCTTATCATCTGCACAATGGTGTCCTCACAGGCTGTCTTTCAAAGAAGCAAATGGGTGAAAATCTAATAATGAGAGGTATCACTGTATGGTCAGTGTGGTCACTGTGCATCTAAATTCTGTGATGTCGTCAGCAGTGCTGATGGCTTCAGCAAAGCATACATGCGTGCACGTGTGTGTAGCATGGTGTTGGCATGTACCATTTTTTATGCAGATGGCGGAATCTCAAATTTCTTCTTCCTTGGGGATACTATGTGGTGCCACTACAAGGACTGCCACTCAGATTCAGGTTTAATACTGCGAACCCAGGGCACATCCTCTACGACAATCTCTAACACAAAGCTCTCACTCCTGTACAGTATCAGCAGACAAGATCAATGCACCTGTTTTCATTGCCTCTTTATGTGTATCAGTCAGCATTCATGGCAGCAAATGAGCGCAGACCCTGAAACAGTCAAGCTTTTCAGTAACTGCCATGACACTGCCTTTGCTGATGGACAGGGCTGAGCAAAATTCATCTTTTGTTACTTGACAATTGCCATGTATCTGTTCATCAACCCAGCAGGTGCTATCAGGCACTGCAGATGGTTTGCCATGAATTTCCCCTCTTTCTGCTTCAGCTTCTTTAGCCAATCTTATTGACTGCCCGACTGTATTCATGCCCACAGTTACTTCACTATATCCATCCATCCATATATGGTGCTACAGCCCCTTCTGGGCCTTGGCTTCCCTCACAAGATGCCTCCATTCATCCCTATTTTCAGCTCTTCTTCTCCATCCTCTTAACCCCAAAAGTTGTAATGCATCCCTCTGGACCACACCATCCATCTGTTTCTTGGTCTTCCCACTGGTCTCGTGGTATAGAAGTTTCTGTCTGGAACCTCCTTTAAAATTCTTTCTTCTTCCACTCTTAATATGTGAACTGCCCATCCGAATCTTCTGATTTTAATGTCCTCCACGATGTTTGGCTCATTGTATAGACCGTAGAGTTCACTGTTCCATCTGGGACACCAGCATCCCCCCTCTTGTGTTGGACCATATACTCTTCACAATATTTTCCTTTCAAACGACTTCACTATATGCTTTGAGCAAATGTTTGTGAACAGAAGCTGGCCTCTCACTTTCTGCCACCACCAACAACTCGATCACTGTTTGTTCTTTCAACTATGCATCAATATCTGCCATTTCTGAACCGAATGTGATACTGCCATCTGTCCAATTAAACAGTTGCAACTATCAGAAAATCTGAATGAACATTCAATAACTTGAGAGAAGTATAGTGACTAGTCCCATACAGAATCAATGTAAAGAGATACAAACTAGGCAAAATTTCTATCCCACTGCCCCTCATATTTGACTTACAATGTCACTTGCAACAGCGGTGTTGCCACATGCCAGTCGGACTTTTGCTATACAATGGTATAATTTATCACTCAAATACATAATGTCACATTTACATATATTTTTACCTTTTCAAGTTTCTTTTACTGATAATGATAAGGTTCAAATTGAGTAGTGATGTAAAAGTTACGGACTTCTAGTATATTACCTTATATCAGGGGATGCACAACCTCAGAATATGCTTATTAGTCTGAAACTAGTTTAATTAAATGAAAAATGAAAGTTAAATAAAATAAGGGATGGGCATGGGGTGGTGGTAGGAACACATTAATGCAGTGTTTGTCAACCTTTCTGGTATCATCATTGGCCCCTCTCAGGGCCTTTCAGATTATACAGACCCCACAAAATTATTTAAAGTCACAGAACCCATACATTGGGAATACTTGCACGTAACAAATACTTCACATGTATTAACCATTATTACGACAATGTAAAAATCTTCATGTTTGCACCGTGCATCAATGATAATTAAACACTTTATTATCCAACTAATGCACAATATATAATATATAGATACAATTAAAATTATAAAATATTTAAAAGTGCACCAACATGTTTCAGATCACAGAGGATCCATCATCAGTGAGCCTTGTACAGTGCTTGGCTAAAAATTACAAGTATAATTCTATCGTGTCCGTTGACATGGGAAAGGTTGGTGTTATGGCAGCATATTCTGACCCATTGTTCGTGTGTGTAGTTCACTGTATCAGTTACTAAACACACACACACACACAACGGGTCAGAATATGTTGCTGTAACACCAACCTTGTCCATGCCAACGGACACGATAGAATCATTCTTGTAATTTTTAGCCAAGCACTGTACAAGGCTCCTTGATGATGGATCCTCTGTGATCTGAAACATGTTGGGGCACTTTTAAATATTTTAAAATTTTAATTGTAGCTACATATTATATATTGTGCATTAATTAGTTAATAAAGTGTTTAATGTAAAAATCTGTTACACAAACAACAATTTTCTAGCAGTAATGAGACTGCAACTATGATTAGGAGAGAGACATTCACATTCTACTGAGCAAATCCCCTAATCTATTGGACTGCCAGCTAAGAAACACTGCACCAATGTGTTACATGTTACAAACAAACATGACATCATGATTCTCTAATGGCAGTTGGTTCTTTACAGTGAACACTAAAGCAAACTGATTTAACATATATTATTGTCAAACACGACCAAGTATCTAGTACTTACCATTTATTCGCCCTGTTTTGGAAACTGGGGCTTGCATTCGTGAATTTATACTCTAGATGAGAGGTATTTTCATATGAAGATGACTAAACTCCAATTGCTAAAATTAATAGTGAAAAGGCAGGTTTCGTGAGATTCTTGGATGTGCGTGACAATAACGTACAAGAAGCCTACAGAACGATGCCAAAGCGTAACATTTCTATGAAATTATATGTAAGGATTTCCCTCACACAGACACTGTCATTAAGTATTCCATTTCTCAATTTAGACTTCATAACGGGCACAGTAATTAACAGATCAAAACAGAAATACATACATTTCAATACTCTTGCAATAAATATGTAGCAGATGATGAAAATTAATTTCAAGCTGCAAAACTCTTAACACATATGTCATCCTTTCTCCTGATATCCAATACACTCAAATACTTCTTGTACAACTGCAATGTTGTCTCTATTAAACAGACCATTTATCTCATAATGCCACTCATAAGTGAGGTTGTGGCAAAGTTCTTCAGTGAGAGCAGAATTATCTTATTCTGGGCCATAAACAAGACATTTTATGTGTTCATTGACCTTCTGTACCTTACCGCTCTGTGTGCAATGACATGAAACGAAACATAAGAGAAAGTATGCAAATCACATTACATCCTCCAATTCAAAAGTCATGTTCCCACTACCGTACACCTTACAGATAAACCGATTCTAGTGTGGTGTACAAGAAGTGGGGTGAAAAACCATAAAAACAGTTTTCATGAGTTGTGTCTTTGTGGCAAATATATGGCAGACACGGCAGAAAATATGGGCTTTTAAACGCATCATCAGAGAACAACAACCGTATTCCCAGAAATTTGGAAAATACTTCGGCTCGTGTTACACTTATGGCCAATCTGTGGGAAATGGCCAAGTTGCCAATATTTGTCCAAATGCACTATTCCCATAACATGCTTAGTATCTACATGAGACAAATGTTTGTCATGCATACCAGTTTTTTTTTTAAGAAACAATATGGTTATCATACAGCCAAATTTTTCTGTGGTTCTTCCATGCTTGGGAGGAACACAACAAGTGTTTATGTACACTTTCTCTGCCATATGTGTGATTACAACTGGGGGGGGGGGAACACCATCATCATTTGCACATGATATGATGCTCCCAAACATGGTTCACATTCAGGTAAATAACACACAAAATTTATTGGTGAATTGTGTGCTAAATGAATAATAATACCTTCTTTGTAGTTTAATACCAATACTGTAAATATTTAAGTATATATGAGAACTGATTGCCTAAGTGAATGAGTAATTTGCAAAAATGTAGAAGAAAGCAGTAACGGATTACCTTCTGTATACATTCTCTTTCAAAGAAAGTGTACAAACACTGACACTTGAAAATTATAAATCTCGGATATAACAAAATTATAGTAGTCTGGGGGCTGTCTGTGAGTAAGGTACTTACTACATCTGGCCTGGCAACACAGACACAACACTAGACAGCACACTTTTAACAGCATCCCACTAATCATGCCTCAAAGCCTAAGGCAGGTTTCCACTTACAACACACCAACCTGCCAGGTAGTTCCTCTACACGTCAGCACTGAACTCTGAGCCTAGACCTTAACATCGCAAAAAAGAGAGTTCATTCGTAATATGTTTATGATGTGTCAGGAGAAAAATGATGCTAGAAGTGCTGTAAAAATTATCCTGTGTCAGCTGTGCCATGTACAAGAACAATCTACAGAACTGTGGAAAAATTTCAGTGATGAAGAAGAAGAACATTCCAAAACCAGTATTTTTTAAGCTAAGACAGATCAAGGGGGTCTGTGTCCCTCCTCCCCTCCTGCACCCCCCAATATATATATATATATATATATATATATACACACACACATTCCTGCCATTACATAACACAGATTAAAAAGCAACACAAAATACACTGTACTTAGAGAGAAACCCCTAAATGTATATAATTAATCCCCTTAAATTTTGAGCCCTCTTGGGCCACTAGCAGGGAGCTTCAAACAATACGACATATAACAACCAAACACCCACGAAAAAGGGGGGGGGGTGAAGTTAAAAGTATAAAAAAACCAAAATGATTAATAAGTGATTAAAATATCTAAGTATCTTCCAGAACTATGATGGTTTGACTGTATTATACAAAATGACTATGCAGATTTATATGTAATTATAAAATCATTTTCAGATAAGGCAGACATTCCACAAGAGAATAGTTAGATTGAAAAGTGGACTGAATTTGATTCTGGAAGATAAGGCTACAGATACTTTAATCAAATGTCAGCCATTTCAACTTCTTTCAGTTTTTGCAATATCTGTATGTGCATATGTGTTCTGTTGATATACAAAGTACTGTACCTTTACAAACTTTTCTTTGTAATTACTTGAAGCTCTTTGATAACAGCCCAGATTAGCTGAAACAGAAGACAATTAGGGGTTTATCCCTACACAGTGTACTGTGTTACTTCAAATTTCTGTGACTGAATACAGAAATGCACAGTAATATGCGATTCCAGCTACTACGTTCCGTTAATTGTAGCATCATCTTCAGAGAATTATGGAAGAAGAAAAAAATGTTCGGTTCCTTCACACGGGGGGACCGCGGTAGCACAGTGGTTAAGGTGCTGCACTACAAATCAGAGGGTCGCTGGTCCAATTCCTGATGGTGTCACTGGAATTTTTCATTGACATAATCCTTCCGATTGCACTATGGCCCTGGGGTTGACTTAGCCTCTAACAGAAATGAGTACCAGGAGTATTTCCTGGGGGTAAAAATGGCCGGTGCGTAAGGCTGACAAACTTACCACCATTCTGGGCACTGTCACGTAATTTGGGAACCTTAACTTCCTGGAACCCTCTGGGCACCTTGGGCCTGTAATGGGATTTACATTTTTCACCTTCACACAGGGTAATGTCTTGACCCACAAAGAAAACTTCTCAATGAGTGTCCAAGAAGAGATATTCAGCAAATGGCTGACAACATGGAGACTGAGGCATCCTAGATCTCCATGTGATTATTACTTGGAGGAGACAATGAAAGACTGAGTTTATGTGACAATCCACATTCGCTGCAAAAACTGAAAGATAATATTGGAATAGAAACTGCCAGTACTGCAGTATAAAAACTCTGTTATGAGTTGACAAATATGCTCCCAAGTTGCAAGGCCTCCTTAGAAGCTGGAAGTAAGTCAGCACTTTGAGCTTCTTCTAAGAACTAAGGCAAGTTAACTGCTGGGGGAAAAAACGGACTCTTAACTGCCTGCGGACGCACGCTGTGTGCGCGACAAAACACCTGTGACAGCTGCCGTGCTCAGAGACACGATTAGTGAGATGCTGTGTGCAAACCATATTTTAAAAACATGATGTCAACATCTTGTTGTTCACAGGAATGACATAACAAAGCTGGACAAAATAAATCCTTATTTCTATGACAATTGTTAAACCTTGTGTTGAATGGCTACTTCCATGGTAAATAGAGACAAGTTGCAAGAAACAGCCGTGCTTATACGGGAAATAAAAGTAACAGCAGACTGTCCACATAAAGAGGAATAATCATGAATCCGATGGTTAGGAAAACATGAACAACTAATGCTCTACCGGTACTAAAGACATTAAACAAGCCACAATCATGAGCTGTCAAAGGATGTTTATCACATCTCACATTAATTTTTTAAAGATATGGTCTCCCCACACAGGCTGGTAAGTGGTTACCGACATTTTACAGCAATGGTGCCTCCATCTTCAGAGTCCACACTCAAGATAAAGGCAGCATTTTCCTCCAAAATACTGGTATAAACATGTAGCAGGCTATGTGGTATCACAAAGCAAGAGAGCACAATCTCTTTCTCCATCTCTATTAAAAATATCAAGTGCCATTCGTGTGAATACAGGGACTGAAAGTATTAATTATGAAACGTTACTCTAATGTCAACCCCAACACAGCCTTATGCCACAAATGTCATACCAGTCTTGTCAGTCAGAGCGATCTCAAATAACAACCATCTGCATAGCCTAAATCAGGAGTCTCACACACAAATCGCACACAACTCAAATGAACAATTCTGAAATTTTAGGTGGGATGCATTTCATTTTAAGCAACACAGATGGTAATTATTTTAATTAAAATTATACCAATCACTTAAGACCATTCTATACTTTCAATAACAGGACCAGAATATTGTATGCTTTCTTCTGGGTAATTCCCCAGCATTCCACAGGCAGGTAGGTAGGTACCTGCCTATGAAGATGGAACAGAGTGTTCCAAAACGTCGGCATATAAAATTCAGACGACATGGAATTACCCAGAAGAAAGCAAACAACATTCAGAACACGGCAAAAGTTTGAAATCATGAAGACCAGAATATACTAAAATTCGGGGCTTAAAAAAAAACTTTTTTACTGCACTGTTATGTATATGCTGATCGCACATGTCGTGTCTTTACCATCCAAGGATATACAATCTTTTTAAGCCTTCAGGCCCATGACAAACAACATATGAATATCAGTGAGATGGCTGCATTAAATGAACTGGCAGGCCACATTTTTTAAACTCCTGGTCTAAATTTGTAAAAATAATCAAGGAGCTCATAATATGAACATCAGAGATGAAAACCGAACTGCAAAATCCATCCACATGAATGAATGTTTTTTGTCTTTCTGAAACCAAAACATGACCAAAAAAAATTATGCACAGTGGAACTTCCTTAGTATGGTTATCACAAGAAAAACATATAAGTGTGGGCACATATATTGTAATAACATTTGCAGGCATATACTAATATACAGGTAAAAAAAGATATGTTGTCCCTGTGCTAATTAAGCACAATAGCCAAGAATAGGTAGGGCTCCACATGCATAATATCGGCACTAGACGGAGAGTGGTCAGTTTTGTGCCCCAGCCACTTTACCCCATGGATAAGAGCCTCTGTCACATACTGGACAGGATGCTGGGTAAGGCCCAGAGCTGGCGTGGACAATGTGAAGATGAGACAATGTCTCTTGCCTTCGACAGAAACTGAAAACTAATTCCTGGTGTCTAGCATATTGTACAGAGTGAGATATCTTGACTCCTAATATACAAAGGATGTCTTGATAAGTACAATTCAATAGATTTGCAGAGTACAACCAACAAGATGCGACATTTCACAATTTATTTATTTCTGTAAGATGCTCTACAAGTTTCAGATGGTTTTTCCACCCATCAACAGGAGCTCAAAACTGCCCATACAATGTCAGGTGTTTGTCAGACCAATACTGCTACCTGTTGCTAGCCTGGCCAGGCTAGCAGCAGGTAGCAATATTGGCCTGACAAATACCTGATGCTGTATGCGCAGTTTTGAGCTCCTGATGATGGACAGAAAAACTGTATGAAACATGTAGAGTGTCTTACAGAAATAAATTGTGAAATGTTGCATCTTGTTGGTTGTACTCTGTGAATATATTAGCGATGCATGGACCTATGAATGTTAAATTTACAGTTCAATAGGTCATAAAAATTAGATGACAAATCACCACAATGTTCAACGTAGCTCATATTCTGCCACAATATGGTTACTTTCAAACATATCCCCAAGAATACTGATGAATCTTTTCCATCTTAACATGAGTTTAAAAATCCCATTCCGGTAGAAACAGGGCGTTTGCATTTGCATTCACAAACAGCCATTTTAATTTCCTCATTATTATAGAACTGGTGGCCTCCCAAGCATTGATTCAGCAGTCCAAACCAATAAACTGTCACAACATGTAAGCTTCAGGCACAAAAATGCATCGCCACACATTGCACAGGAGCTGCTACGCTTGATTCACCGGGAACTTCTCGACAATCCACAATAGACTTTGCCAATTCTACAAAAATGAGGAGGCGTCAATGGCTGTCTGTGAATAGTTACAAATGAAAGGGCCCAACTGCCAGTGCAATATGAATTTTTGAATGTCATGCTAAGATGGTACAAATGCAACAATGTGCTCAAGAATTATGCTGAAAAACAATGACAATCCAATGTCTTATATGGGCCATATTTAACACTGTAATTACTTTTCACTCAATTTTTATGACCTAAAAATGCTTGCTTATTGGAAACTCCTTGTATAAATGTAACCTTCAATAGTACCTATGCAGTGTGGCATGCAGCACACAAACACTGTCACACAGACTTGACTTTCATAGGGCCATGCATCGCAATATTATTTCTGTAGTAAAACCAACCAGATGCACCAATGTATCAAATTTATTTTATTTTGGAATGACACTCTGCGTGTTTCAGACGGTATTTCCGTCCGTCATCACGAGTCTTAATACTGTATTCACAGCAACAGGTATTTGTCAAACAGATACTGCCGTCTGCTTCCTAGCGGGTACGAGATGCAACTGCTTTCTACATGTTTCGAATGGTCTTTCCATCCACCATCAAGAGTTCAAGACTGTACATACAGCAACAGGCATTTGTGAAACAGATACTGCTGTCTGCTTGCTAGCGGGTACAAGATGGGTACCCGTTAGCAAGCAGACAGCAGTAAATGTTTGACAAATGCCTGTTGCTCTATGTACAGTCTTGAACTCCAGATGATGGATAGAAAGACTGTTTGAAACATGTAGAGTGTCATTCCAAAATAAAATAAATTTGATACACTGGTGCATTTGGTTGGTTTCACTATAGAAATAATCATCACATAGATGAACATTCTTATTTTTTTGGCACATGATATATATATGTGATATGAAGCAGAAATACGATGAAAACTTACGAAGTATGAATATAGTGAAATATTAGTAATACTTTATTTTTAAAAAATTTAAAAACTTTTATGGTTTTAAATAAACAAGGCATGTCAAGCACAACAATGAAAATCCACATGACATTAATGCATTATGCTAGGGGAAGAGACAAATATACTGTGCCTCTCAGGCATGGATAAAGATACAAGACATTTGTAACACAAAATAACGTAGAAAAGACGCCTGTAAAATCGTGAAACCTGCACAGTTTTGTGTAACAATGATGTAATTTAGAATAATAAGATTACACAACATAACAAGAAAGGCAATGTACATAAAACATAGCACTGAGGCAAGTTTGTGGAAACTGCTGCTGTGAAAAAGCAGTAAGTATGACATATTCTCATATTCTGTGTGTGTGTTTGTAGCCCTAGGTAGTCAGCATGCAAAGCTCATGTACTGTATTTTATTGTCAACCGAGGCCTATCCGGTTCTGGCATATTTTACCGCATTACCTCACAAACGACACAATTTTCAGAAAAAAGTTAATGAACGTATAATCTGTGTTTCAATTTACTACCCAGTATTCTTGTCAGATTTTAATTAAACTTGAATTCTTGACAGATTTTAGAAAAATCTTCAAATGTCAAATTTAATGAAAATCTGACTGCATCAAACCGAGTTGTTCCATGTGGACGGACGTGATGAAGCTAAGTCACCTTTCCCAGTTTTGCAAACGTTCCTAATGATGGCCGTGCAGTGTAGCATAGGCCTGCAGCCACCTGACTTGCTGGGATCACAGGTTCAGAGCCTGCTTAGGGCATGAATGTTCATCTCTTATGTTTGTTGTGTGGGTGGCGGATGTGGCGAGCTGATCGCCCATCCTGAGGAGTCCTATTGCATGTGTGCATGTATGTCTAATTTTGTGTGATCTAGAAACTTAAAAAATTAGGCACCCTAGGCTTCAGTTGGGGTGTTGGGCCACAAAAAAAATATGTACAAAGATGAACCCCATTAAATGAGCCAGAGCACAAAGGAAACCAGTTTAGATCAATACATTAATTTAAATTTGATATCTAATTACATAAATATAGAATAACAATGCTCATGAGCACTAATTAAGTTCATGGTACTATGAACTGGACTAACAAGGGCCCAACAAGCCAAAATGCACTTGGATGTGGGAAGAAAACAAAGACTGCGATAAAGTACAGATGAAAGTTATTGTTATTACAAATAATAGTAAAATGGTACAGTTTTCTCTGTGCATGCCACGAAGGTGAGGCAGCAGAAGTACAACTCCACTCATTCCCAACCTCAGCACTAGATGGAAGGGAATGGTCAACTTCCCACACTGGCCATTTCACCACATGGGAAGAAATCCCAGCACCCAATGAATGCGACACTTGGTCAGCTCCAGAACTAGTGTGAATGTTTTATGTTTCGGAAAGAGAAAAAAATCTCTTGCCCCTGCCAGGATTCAAACCCTGGATCATCCATTACATAGCCTAGTCACTAAAACAACAACATTATCCTGGATCCTAATATATCACAGTGAACACAAAAGTTAATTTAACCCTTCAAAGAGGTCAGAAATTTAATTTGAACCACTGCCCAGGATAGGTAAAGCAATCCCATTACAGGCCCTGAGGGTTCCAGGAGTTTTCGGCTCTCAGATTTCAAGACAATCTGCACATGGTGATGAGGTTGTTAGCCTTAAGCAGCGGTTGCCTTTACCGCCCAGGAAATATTCCCGGTACTCATTTCTGTTAGAGGCTGAGTCAACCCCAGGGCCATAGTGCGGCCAGCAGGATTATGTCAACGAAAAATTCCAATGAAACCATCGGGAATCGAACCCGTGACCTTACGGTCTGTGTAAAACTGGAAGCTACTTGACAATTTCACAGATGGGCCACAACACATAAAAATATTTAAAGACCTACAGGGGTTTCTCCATGAAAACAGCGTATTTTGTTGGTTTGAATTTTTGTGGTTGAATATAGAAATATGTGGTAATATGCTCTGCCATGAGACAGTAACAGCTCATTTAAACTTCAAATACCTGAGCCAATGGGCTTACAATATCACACAGGTGCAAAGGGTGCAACAAAATGAGCTGTTCAGCAGAACTAAACAAAAAGGTCATACCATACAAACAAAAAGTGAATTCACAGTTTCTCATTACTCAGCATACGAAGCACACCTAGCCACTGCTCCACAACACATTCCTACACAACATGATATGCTGCCACAACACCTCGTTTGCAAATACGAATTGAATTGTGAATAATGTAACATAAATTTAGCAAGGAACAAAGCTCCCTGACGATGATCTGACAAGATCGAAACATGTCGGAGTGTTTTAAAATGTTTTCAAAGTGTTTTATGTGAAATTATATGTGCATTCGTTGGTTGATAAATTGAAGTGATTCACACGAGTGCCTTCTTAATGCATATTAAGGCATAACATTGTGCCATTAATGAGGTTATGTTGCAAATGAGAGGAATTTCATGTGACAGCGACTAAAACACAGCAAGATGTTCGAATGCTGAATGACGTAATGTCATGTTACACCACATGCACAACAGACTAAATACTGTCAATTTATGCATATCAAAATTATTTTTGAACACTTTTCTTAAATAAAAAAAATGGCATACTCAAAGCATGATATAAACAGTGACAATTAAAAGGTAAAATAAAATTTATACATGTCTGTGATAATATTAAAATGAAAACAGAATTTGAAGATGTGTACTGAATTTGTCTGCATCAAGCTTGTGAAACCCGAGTTCCACAAAAAGAAGAAAATTTCTTGACTGAATTAGCTATCATTCATTATTATTATAAGATTATTCCACTGAGTCCATTACCAGTAATACAAATCTGTACTCTTAACTCCAGATTCTTTAAACAGATATCCTGCTTTTTTAATCCAAATTACCTAACATCTTAAAAACTACAGTGTCCACAACATCACACATCATGGGGAAAGGGCCTATTAAATTAATTTAATTTTTGTCGTCTTTCAGGACAACATGTCACCAAGCTTAGAAGCACACATTGCGAACAACTAGTTATGTGCACAGGATGGTTGGTCACAAACAGGAGTCTAGTACTGTGTACACAGCATTAGGTATATGTTATACAGTACTAGACTCCTGATGACAGACAGAAAATCTGTCCAAACATGTAGAAGTCTATTCCAAAAATAAATTTCAGAAATTATTGTATCTCATTGGTTTTATTATAAGGAAATATCACGATGCTCGGTCCTCTGAATGTCAAAGTTACAGAGGGATACAGTAACGATCATACAGGAAAAGCTAACCAGCCCTCAGTGGCAAGACTGTTAAACCAACTGCAACCGACAAACTGGTTACTGACAAACCTCATGGAGAATGTCTGAGCACTGGAGATGAATTTCAAAAAGTTACCACTGTAAAAGTTAACGCAACACTTGATAAATCAATAAATCAATTAGAAAAACATCTGGGGAGTTGCGATTTCAAATAGCACCATACAGATACTGTTGAGTAAATGCAAAATTTATTTGTACAAACTGCGGCTTCTCTATCACCTAGCAGATGATAATCCAGGCAGATGTTTTGAAAAATGTTCATGGCTTCTGAAAAAAAGAATGAAGCAAATCCAAACTTCTCCAAAGGTGATTTTTTTCCCTGATAAAGCAGATTTTTATGTAAATGGAGATGTGAACATGCAAAGCTGTTGCTAATGGTCTGAGGAAAAGCCCCACAGCTGTGTGCCACATAAGGGGCAAGGCCCTGACCAAGTGACAGTTTGGTGTGGTACACAAAATGATCATGTGGTCAGATGATTTATGATAACGATGTATGCGCAGAATAGTTCCTAACTACAGCAGAGATGATTTTATGCTACGGCACAAACAGCTTGGTGCAAAACTAGACTGGTTTATGCATGATAACACACAACCACACTACGCACCTTCTTCATTCAGTTTGGTGAAAACTTTCAAGACAGGTGGATAAAAAATAAGGTACTGTGGAATGAGCACTATGATCCCCAGGCTCAAATCTGATAGATTTTGCTGTCTGAGGATATCTTAAATTAAGAGTTTATTTAGTGAAATTTCACAGGTTCATAACACCTCAAACAACAAATTCACAGGAAAGTCAGCTCTGCCAGCCCAGTTATGTTCAGGAACATTCAAAGAAAATTGTTTTCTCATTTACAAACATGTTCTGACATTTGCAGGGCACATTAAAAAACTGATGTAACTATCCTTAAAAGAAATGTTTTTCCACTGACGCGTAACTCTGTGGACATCCTGTACTTGAAATCATCCACAGAGCAAATATCAGCAGATAAGGTTATCATGGAGGGTTCGTGAAGAGTCTCTGAAATGACAGTACATAAGCATGATCATTTCTTTTATGCTGCAGCTCAGAATTTGTCTCATTTTTTAGACGACCTTGAAACAAAGGCCTTATGTTCATCACGAATGAACAATTTTCTTTCCTTTTCACTGGGGTTGTAAATGAGACCATTTTGAAATCATAAGTGCTGGGTTTAAGCCACCTGCATGAAGTGGCTCTGGTAATACAAGTACAATAACAAGCTACCTACAGCGTGTATCTTCCATCGGTTCCCTGAGTGCAGGGAAATACAGCTTAACACCTGCATTCCTGAACACAAATGCATGTGGGAAAACCCGTAGAAATTAATTTTATATATTTAGGCAACAACAAACTTTACTGCGTTTAAAAAACATGCTGCACTATCTACATTTCATTTTCCATAAAACGCCATTTATTTCAAAATTTTATCTTTTTCTGTCCAAATAATACATTTCATTACACATGCAACTAAAATTTAAATACCCCACCCTGGTCAGCTAAAGGGCGAGTCAGCCCCAAACTTGAGTCATCTTCTTGTAATAAAACTGACTAGATGCACTAATTTCTCAAATTTATTTTCGGAATAATACTCTATATGTTTTGGACAGTTCCTCTCTATCATCAGGAGTTTTTCACTGTACACACAGCAATGGTATATGTCATACAGGTTTGCTGACAGCTTGCAAGCTGTTAGCAAACCTGTATGACATATACCATTGCTGTGTGTACAGTGAAAAACTCCTGATGATAGAGAGGAACTGTCCGAAACACATAGAGTTTTATTCCAAAAATAAATTTGAGAAATTAGTGCATCTAGTTGGTTTTATTATAAGACTTTATCACGATGCACAGTCATCTGAACATCAAATTGAGTCATCTTATCTGTGCCGAAACTTGATACATTCGCAAAATTGTGTGTTGTCTCTCACACACAGCAGGCCAGTACATGTGAGAGATGTTTGCTGTTCAGCAGTGTTTGGCTGCAATTTGCAAAGTATATACGTGTCATGGAGAAAATGCTGCCGACACTTTTGTAAAAAAGGAAATACCCTGCACCAATGGTGCTGTGTAAACAAACAAATAAACTGAATAGTTAAAGAAATAGTGACTGTCAGTTTAGTGCTGGACAAAAATAAAACATGAAAGTTTGTATTTTTCTTGAATGATGCAAGTAATGTAAATAGCCTAAATAACAGATGTGTTATCAAAATCGCCTCGCACATCTTGAAGTTTCCTTTATGTGATATGGCGTAGTTAAGTGCACACAAAACCACGCTTATGTATTAAATAAATATTGGCACAATTAAATAATTAAGGGAAGAAAAAGTGTAGGCAAATCCACATTCTTTGCAGAACTGAAAGATATTATCACATAAGGATCAGCTAATATTTCGAGAGAAGAAATACATCACGTGTCAAAATGTGTAAGACCTGCATACAGTTGCAGGTCAGCATTTTGAGACTCTTCTATGAAATATGGTAAGCTGAATTGCAGGGGGGAAATGGACTTTATAAATTCCCGGCAGACGCAGGCTTCATATGTGATAAGGTTCCCATGACAGCTGCCCTGCTGAGGGCCCAAGATTAAAGACAGGGTGTGTAAATATCCTCCACAGCTGACAAGTCCAGTACGGTTATTGTTGACTTGTCCAGAGCTTAGTATGTGCTCACAGCTTTCTGTCACATCCACATATGCCCTCTCAACGCCTGTAAGTAAGTCCACACTAGTTGACGCTTCATACTACAGGCACCTCCACCTCCCCCACGCACCTTACATAAAACCTGACTTACACAAACTCAACCGTATGTATACTCTTCCATTACCCACATGTAAAAAGATGCAAGATGCATAAATATTGTATTGTGCCTGAAATGCAAACATCCAATATTTTTAAAAATTATCAAACTTTTATTTATTCACCAACTGATGCACCAGTGAGTTGTCTTAAAAAACAATATTAAAATTTACATTAAAACAGCTCCAACATGCTTCAGTGCTACAGTTACACCGTCATCAAGGAGCGAAGTAATTTGTGCTTAATAAAGTTTCAGTTGTTAAAATAGTCCATTAAACAGTAACTTTAGTAAGCACAAATTAATGCGCTCCCTGATGATGGTGTAACTGTAACATCAAAGCTTGTCGGAGCTGTTTTAATGTAAATTTTAATGTAGATGTTAATGTTTTTTAAAAGAACTCACTAGTGCATCAGTTGGTGAACAAATAAAACTCTGATAATATCAAGATGCACAGTACGAATGTGAAAATTTTTAAAAATGTGCGAATCCAAACAGGAAGACTGAACTGCACACGCTGAGGTACCTGTATAAGAACTACAGGGAAAGTAACTGGAATATGGGTACACATCCACTATCCGTGCATTATTTGCGAACACGTGTGATGTGCATGAACATACAGGTTCAGTGCATCTAGATGGATACAGTGTATGTCAGCCAGCATCCTCCAAAAGGCAAGTACCTTATAGCAATGATGGGTAGTGAGTAGAATTCCAATATATGTAAAAGTAGGGTTTTGTATGGTTTGTGGAGTGGAACCCCTAGGTAAGTCAGCGAGTGTATGTATCTCACCTTCACATATATGTGGATTAGGGTTACCATTTTTCAACGATTCACAACACAAGTGGAAAAATCCTGGTAACTGAGCTGGAGGTTCACAGAAATGTACTTCATGGAAGTTACACTATGTAATACTCGTTTCTGTTAAACATCATCATATCATACCGAGTAGTAATAGTAGTAAATTTGAAAAATAAAAGTGACGTTCATATGAAGGGAAACTTTCTAATGAAGTTCCACTGTATTGCACTAAAACGTAAAAATCCAGTTACAAAATCAGTTGAATGAACTAAAACTTGTGCACGGTCCCATACAGAAAATGTATGTCATTCATTTGGTTCTTGAAAATCACAAAAATAGATAATGGATTGCCTGAACACCAAAAAAAAAAAAAACACACACACACACACACACACACAAACACAAACAAAAAAC